>JAABUU010000529.1_pt1 | contig 84280 bp, 82 predicted proteins | sample 5559301 | NCBI WGS metagenome assembly JAABUU01 (sample SAMN10711884, study PRJNA513360) | rock metagenome | isolation source: Antarctica rocks | place: Antarctica: Victoria Land, Richard Nunatak white
CTCAGTGCCCTGGACCGCGACAGCACACCGGCTGCTCACAGACACCAGCGGGGGGTGCGTTGACGACGTGGGCGTGGGCGCAGCTCGTCGCGGGTTCCTACGGTCTGCCAGGGCCGGCAGTGGTGACCAGCCCGTGGGTGCTGCAGGCTCGGGCGCCGCGCCGCGGCGCCGCGGCTTCACTCGGGTGAGGCGCTTTGAGCAGTGGGGCCGGGTGCGAACAGCCCGCAGCATGGTCGCGGACTGCAGCCTCCCGTCAGAGGTGTTGGTTATCAGCGCTGACCACCCGGCTGATGTCGACGCCGCCGGTCTGCGCAACTCCACCCGGGCGCTGCGGCGGCCGGCGGCACGAACTGGGTGCTGGGCGGGGTGGTCCACTAACCCCACCCATCGGCCTTCCACGACCAGGTCCACCATGGCGGCCGGCTGCTGCTGCTGACCGGCGACCTGCCGGCTTACTGGTCGGGTGTTGGCACCGGCGCCACCACCAGCTTCGCGCAGCTGTTCCCGGACGGCGCGTGAACGGGCGAGGGTTGCCGCACCGTCACCGGGCATTTGTGCGGACAGGTCCTGTGGGCACGATCGTCAGGCTCGCGGAAGCGCGGTCCGTGGGGGAGCAGGATGTTTTCGTGGGACGGGCTTTACGGTGCAACGTGCACCTGACCGGGTCCGAGGTGACGACCTTCGCTGCCGTGCTGGCCACGGTCGTCGCGCTGCTAAGCCTTCGGCAGAAGGCGAACAACGACCGACGCGACGCCTGGTGGAAGCGGGCGCAGTGGGCAATCGACAAGAGCCTGTCGGAGCGCCCTGAGGACCGGGAGGTCGGGCTCGCCGCGATGCTGGTCTTGGTGGCGAAGGAAGCCAAGGCCACGCCAGCAGACCTGCGGGTGCTCAAGCCGGCTGTCCAGCGCGCACTCGACAACGGCTAGGCGAAAGGCGGATCATAGGCGGCATGGCTATCCATGAGTCGAAGGGACACCCGCTCCGGAGCCTTGGGCCGAGCCCGAAACCTGTGCAGGGGCCACCAACCTTGCGAGCAAAGGTGGCTGCAGCTCGCGCGATGGTCGCGATCAATGAACGCCTGGGCGAGCCGACCGAACCCGCAGTTCTCGAGCTGTCCCGGCACGAGTAACTCCGACATAGGCGGCTGCCGCTACCTGGGTTGGGTGCGGATCGTTTCGGCCTCGACCACATCAAGCGTGTACGCCTCCCGCGCCGCAGCATCCGGGCCCCGATCGGCACCGCCGCCCCGGCGGGAGTGAGGCGTCAACTGACAGGCGCTGCTGACCAGTCGGCCCAGTTGTCGCCGGAGAGCTTGAGGACGGCCACCGCGATCGCGATGGTGCACGGGGCGCACGGTAGGAGAACGACCACAGCGACAAGGAACTGCACCATGAAGGCCCCTGCGGTGGGCGCACACGTGGCCCCGGACCGGGTGATCCGCCAGGTGGTCGAGGTCAACCTGCTGGGGGCTTTGCTGTGCGCCCGACCCAGGCCTGCTGGCCCATCGACCACAGGTTGGTCGTCAACCAGTACAGCAGCACCCCCACGGGGAAGCTGAAACCGAAGAACGCAAAAGACAACGGCAGGACGTACAGCAGGACCTTCTGCACCTGGGCCTGCTGAGCGTCGCCGGGGGTGTTGCGGGCCATCATCTGGCGCTGCGTGTAGAACGTCGATGCGCCCATGATAACGATCATGAGAGCAGAGACGATCTTGACGGTGGTGCCGTTGCCGTCCAGCTGACGCAGCAGGTCGGCCGAGCTGTTGAACGCAGCCGACACCGGAGCGCCGAACACCTTGGCGTGCGAGCCCTGGCGCAGCAGCTCAGCAGACAGGCCGTACTTGGGATGGAAGTTGCCGCCGCCGTCGGGCTTGAACTCGCGGATCGTGGTGAACAGCGCGAAGAACACCGGTAACTGCAGGACCAGCGGCAGGCACCCGGAGATCGGGTTCGCCCCGTGGTCCTTGTAGAGCTTCATCAGCTCGGTGTTGAGGGTTTCCCGGTCGCCCTTGTGTTTGGCCTGCAGGGCCTTGATCTTTGGCGCGAGCTCCTGCATCCGGCGCTGGGACTTGATCTGCTTGACGAACAGCGGGAACAGCAGCAGGCGAACCGCCACCGTGAGCAGCACGATCGACAGCCCCCAGGCAGGCCCGCTGCTCGGTGACAGGAACGTCGACAGGCCGGCGTGGATCTGTTTGAGCACCAGGGCCACCGGCGTGGCGAGGACGTCGAACACACTCACGGCATGGCTCCTGCACGGCGGGACGTACGACGGGCGTGCTTCGGACGGAGGTCGGGGTCGGACTCCATGGTCGCAGAACGTTCGGCGGGCGGTGGACGTCCCGGTGAGGCAGGCACCGGGTCGTGACCGCCGGGGTGGAACGGGTGGCACCGCGCGATCCGGCGCAGCGTCAGCCAAGAGCCGCGGCCGGCCCCGTGCTGGACCAGCGCCTGAGCGGCGTACGCGCTGCAGGTCGGGGCGAACCGGCAGCGCGGACCCAGCAGGGGGCTGATCCAGCTGCGGTAGCCGGCGATGACCCGAAGAAGTAGGCGTACCGCACGGGCCGGCTGTCCGGCCGTCACGTGGGCACCTCCACGATCCGGGCCAGCGCCGCGTCCAAGTCCGCGGCGAGTGCTCTTGCGGTGGCCGACGCGGCAGCGGGCGCGGCGCGGACGACCAAGAGGCTGCCGACGGGCAGTGCGTCGAGCCGGTCGCGCAGGACATGCCGCAACTGCCGGGCGACCCGGTGCCGGACAACCGAACCACCGACCGCCTTGCTCACCACCAACCCGGCCCGGACCGGACAGGTGGCCGACGAACTACCGAGCAGGTACACGGTGAGCAGGCGGCGCGATGACCTGCGGCCACATCGCACGACCTCGGTGAACTCGGCCCGCGCCCGGAGGCGGTGAACGGCTGGCAGCACCCCGGTCGGCGGGTCAGGCCGACAACTCGGCGCGACCCTTGCGCCGGCGCCCGGCAAGGATGGCGCGACCGGCCCGGGTGCTCATGCGCAGCCGGAAACCATGCGTCTTGGCCCGGCGACGGTTGTTCGGTTGGAAAGTGCGCTTGCTCACGGGTAAGGCTCCAGGGGCAGCGGGCTAGGCGCGGGACGTCTGACGGCCGGATCGGACCCAGACCGCTCCACGGTACGGATGAGGCTGGGACCCGTCAAACTCCAGGACGCGCCGGGCCTGGTGCCGACGGTGCCTGTGGACAACCGCTTGCCCGGGGTGGGAGCTGCTGTTAGCGTCCCGGGCCAGCGAACCGCCTCGCACGGTCCGGGCCACTGTCCGCCGAGGCGCTGCCAGCGGAGGTTCACGGTCGCCGGCGAGTTCTCCACAGCCTGTGGATACACGTGTGGACACGCCCTGGCACGGCTGCGCCCCGCGGCGTAGTCCCGCCCGAAGTGGCGGCCGTCAGAACGACGACCGCGAGTCCGACGAGCCCGAGGATTGCTGTGACTGACGACCCACCAGAACCGGCCAGCACCACGCTGGACGGTGCCGGCCAGCCAAAGGGCGACGGTAGGAGCCGGCCGGAGGGCTCGGTCGTCCAGTGGGAGATCGAACACGTGTGGGCGCAGGCCCTGGACAGCCTCGCCGACGGAGTGCTGTCGCCGGGTCAACGGGCCTGGGTGCGCCAGACCCGACCGCTGGGTCTGGTGGAGGACACCGCGCTGCTCGCCGCGCCGAACGAGTTCGTCAAGGAAGTTCTGGAAAGCCGGCTGCGTCCCGTGGTCGCCGGTGCGCTGTCGGCAGCGTACGGGCGCGAGATCAGCATCGCGGTCACGGTCCAGCCGTTGGAGAGTGGTTCGACCTACCCCGGCCAGGCGTTGCTGGAGGACCCGGACACCCGGGCCCTGCCGGGGACCGGGCGGGACCGGGACGGTGCGAGCCCCTTCGACGTCCTGCCGCGCTCCGGCGGGCGGGACGTGCGCCCAGCCGAGCCGGCCCGGCTGAACCCGAAGTACACCTTCGAGACATTCGTCATCGGGGCGAGCAACCGCTTTGCGCACGCCGCCGCCGTCGCCGTTGCTGAGGCGCCCGCCAAGGCCTACAACCCGCTGTTCATCTATGGCGAGAGCGGCCTCGGCAAGACGCACCTGCTGCACGCCATCGGTCACTACGCCCAACACCTGTTCGTGGGCGCCCGGGTCCGGTACGTGAGCTCGGAGGAGTTCACCAACGACTTCATCAACTCCCTGCGCGATGACAAGGCACATGCCTTCCAGCGCCGCTACCGCGACGTGGACATCCTGCTGGTCGATGACATCCAATTCCTGGAGAACAAGGAGCGGACCCAGGAGGAGTTCTTCCACACCTTCAACACCCTGCACAACGCCAACAAGCAGATCGTGATCTCCAGTGACCGGCCGCCCAAGCAGCTGTCCACCCTGGAGGACCGCTTGCGCACCCGGTTCGAGTGGGGCTTGATCACCGACGTACAGCCGCCCGATCTCGAGACGCGGATCGCCATCTTGCGCAAGAAGGCCGCACAGGACCGGCTGGCTGCCCCTGCTGACGTCCTGGAGTACATCGCCAGCAAGATCGCGCGAAACATCCGCGAGCTCGAAGGAGCGCTGATCCGGGTTACCGCCTTCGCCTCGCTCAACCGCCAGCCGGTGGACCTCGCGCTGGCCGAGATCGTGCTCAAGGACCTCATTCCCGCCGACGGGGGACCGGAGATCACTGGCGCCACCATCATGGCGGCCACGGCGGGGTACTTCGGGCTGACGCTCGAGGACCTGTGCGGCTCGTCCCGGAGCCGCGTGCTGGTGACCGGGCGCCAGATCGCGATGTATCTGTGCCGCGAGCTCACCGACCTCTCCCTGCCCAAGATCGGCCAGATGTTCGGCGGCCGCGACCACACGACGGTCATCCACGCCGACCGCAAGATCCGTGGCCAGATGGCCGAGCGGCGGGCGACCTACAACCAGGTGGCCGAGCTGACGAATCGGATCAAAACGCGGTCTCGACAGTGATTCGCGCCACGTCGGCCCCACACATGGTGGGGATAAAGCTGTGGACAAGTTCGCGTGTTTCGGGGACGGCAGCTGGCGGCCGGCCTACCGGCGCGTGTCCGTGCACTGACGTCCACAGGTACGCGGGGTGGACGTCCACAGGTGGGCCCCGACACGACACGCGGCGTGACCTGCGGCCCTGCTCGTTCTCCACAGCGACGCTGGTCCCTACGACGATGACCAGTACTTCTCTTCCGGACGACCCCCATGCGGTGTCGGTGACCCTGAACCTGTTGACCGAGGCATTCCGGCACACTTGCGACCCGGTCCGGCACCGCCGCAGGAGCACATCACGAGAGGGCGAATGACATGGAGCTGAGGGTCGAGCGGGACGCGCTCACCGACGCGGTCGTCTGGACGGCGCGTTCCCTGCCCGCCCGACCCCCCCTGCAGGTTCTGCTCGGACTGCTGCTGGAGGTCGACGAGCACGGCAGCCTGTCGGTCTCCGGCTTCGACTACGAGGTCTCGTCGCGGATCAGTGTGGACTGCATGTCGGCCGCTGCCGGCCGCGTCCTGGTTCCCGGGCGTCTGCTGGCTGACATCGTGCGGGCCCTGCCCGCGGCACCGGTTGACCTGCGCCTGGAGGGAACGCGCGTCGTCCTGACCTGCGGCCCGGCGCGCTTCACGCTGCCGACGATGCCGGTCGAGGACTACCCGGCCCTGCCGCCGATGCCGACGACGGCGGGGGCGCTAGAGAGCGACGTCTTCGGCGCGGCGGTCGCCCAGGTCGCACTGGCCGCTGGCCGGGACGACACGCTGCCCGTGCTGACCGGTGTCCGGATCGAGATAGAGGGCGAGCAGCTGACGCTCGCGGCGACCGACCGCTACCGCCTGGCGGTGCGCACGCTGCCCTGGCGCCCGGAGCAGACCGGGCTCTCGACCACGGCGCTCGTGCCGGCCCGCACGCTCAACGAAACGGCCAGAGCGCTGACCGGGGGGCCGGAGGTGACGTTGGCGCTGTCCGCCGGCGGGTCAGGTGAGGGCATGATCGGTTTCGAGGGGGGCGGCCGACGTACGACCTCACGGCTGCTCGAAGGTGAGTTCCCCAAATACCGGTCGTTGCTGCCCAGTGAGAGCTCGGCCACGGCGGGCGTCACGACCGCCGCGCTGGTCGAGGCGATCAAGCGGGTGGCGCTGGTGGCGGCACGCAACGCGCCGGTCCGCCTGGACTTCTCCGCGGACGGGGTGGTCCTGGAGGCCGGCGGGGCGGACGACGCGCAGGCCTCGGAGCGGGTGGAGTGCGCGTGGGAGGGCGAGGCGATGACCATCGCCTTCAACCCGCAGTACCTGCTCGACGGGCTCGGCGCCGTGGACTCAGACAGCACGACGCTGTCGTTCACCGGTCCCACCCGTCCGGCGGTGCTCACCGGCAAGCGCCCGCCCGAGCCCGGCTCCGGCGAGACGGCGGACTACCGCTACCTGCTGATGCCGGTGCGCCTGTCGGGATGAGCGGCACCGGCCGGGACAGGGCGCGGCCAGCGGCGGTACGGTCGCATTGCCGGTGAGATCCGGGTCATGAGATGCGGGCACGAGGAGCTGGCGTGGCGAAGCTGGGGATGATCGGACTGGGCCGCATGGGCGGCAACATGGCCGAGCGGCTGCGCCGGGGTGGCCACGAGGTGGTGGGTTACGACCAGTCCGCGAAGACGCGGGACGTGGACTCCCTCCAGGCCCTGGTCGACGCGCTGGAGCCGCCGCGGGCGGTGTGGGTCATGGTGCCGGCGGGAGAGCCGACCTACCAGACGATCGATGCCCTGTCCGCGATGCTCGAGCCGGGCGACGTGGTCGTCGATGGCGGCAACTCGCGTTACACCGACGACCAGCGGCATGCCATCGACCTGGCCGAGAAGGACATCGGCTTCGTGGACGCCGGCGTCAGCGGCGGGGTCTGGGGCCTCGCCGAGGGCTATGCCCTGATGGTGGGCGGCGAGGACGAGCACGTCGCCGTCGTACAACCGTTTCTCGACGTCCTCAAGCCCGACGGCGACAGCGGCTTCGTGCATGCCGGGGCCGTCGGTGCCGGCCACTTCGCCAAGATGGTGCACAACGGGATCGAGTACGGGTTGATGCAGGCCTACGCCGAGGGGTGGGAGCTGATGGAGGCCACCGAGCTCATCAGCGATGTGCCGGCGGTCGTGGCGAGCTGGCAGAAGGGGACCGTGATCCGGTCCTGGCTGCTGGACCTGCAGGTCAGAGCCTTGCAGGAGGACCCGCACCTGGAGCAGCTCAAGGGCTACGCGGCTGATTCGGGCGAGGGCAGATGGACGGTGCAGGCCGCGGTCGACCATGCGGTGCCGTTACCTGTGATCACGGCGGCGCTGTTCGCCCGGTTCGCCTCCCGGCAGGACGACAGTCCGGCGATGAAGGTGGTCGCCGCGCTGCGCAACCAGTTCGGCGGGCATCCGGTCACCTCTTCGGCCGGTTCGCAGGACGTCGGCGCGGATTCGCCGGGGGCTGATGCCGCTTCCCCCGTACCCGAGTCGCAGGACGTGGCCCGAGCCCGCGACCGCGGTTCGCCGGGCACGGCCCCCGGCTGACTCTGGTCCTGATGATCGAGGTGGCACTGCCCTGATGCACGTCAGCCACCTGTCGTTGACCGACTTCCGGTCCTGGCCCACGCTCGAGCTCGAGTTCGAGCCCGGGCCAACGGCGTTGGTCGGTTCGAACGGGCAGGGCAAGACCAACGTCGTGGAGGCCCTGCTGTACGTGGCCACGCTAGCCAGTCACCGGGTGGCCAGTGATGCCCCGCTCGTGCGGCAAGGCAGTGATCGTGCGGTGGTGCGGGCTCGGGTCGAGCGGGACGGTCGGCCGACGCTGGTCGAGCTGGAACTGAACCCGGGCAAGGCGAACCGGGCCAGGGTGAACCGCGGGCCTGTCCCGAGGGCTCGGGAGGTGTTGGGGCTGCTGCGGACCGTGCTGTTCGCCCCCGAGGACCTGAGCCTGGTGCGCGGCGACCCCTCGGAGCGCCGCCGGTTCCTGGACGACCTGCTGGTGAGTCGGGCCCCGCGCTACGCTGGGGTCCGCAGCGATTATGAACGGGCGCTCAAGCAGCGCAGCGCACTGCTGAAGACGGCGTTCCTGGCTCGGCGCAGCGGGGGCGGGGACCTGCGCACGCTGGAGGTGTGGGATGCGCACCTGGCCCGGACCGGTGCCGAGCTGCTCGCGGCCCGACTGGGGCTCGTTGAGGACCTTCGGCCGCTGGTTGAGGTTGCCTACCGGCAGGTCAGCAACGGTCGGGGCGAGGCCGCGCTGGCCTACCGGAGCTCATTGGGAGCAGCGCTGCCGGCGGACGCCGACCGCGAGTCGCTGGGCGCCGCGCTGCTGGGCGAGTTGGGACGGATGCGGCCACAGGAGCTCGAGCGAGGGGTGTGCCTGGTGGGCCCGCACCGCGACGATCTCGTGCTGTCGTTGGGACCGATGCCGGTGAAGGGCTACGCCTCCCATGGGGAGGGCTGGTCGGTGGCCCTTGCGCTACGGCTGGCCTCCTACGAGCTCCTCCGGGCCGATGGCGGCGAGCCGGTGCTCGTCCTGGATGACGTGTTTGCCGAGCTCGACACCGGCCGACGGGACCGGTTGGCGAGCCTGGTGCAGGGGGCCGAGCAGGTGCTGGTGACCGCGGCTGTCAGTGACGACGTCCCGACGCTGCTGTCCGGGCGGCGCTACGACGTGCACGAGGGGGCTATCACCGGTGCCTGCTGAGCGACCAGACGCCGGTTCGCCGGACGGGCGAGCTGTGGTCGGGCTGCATGGGCCCGACCTCGTGCGAGCAGCGCTGGCGCAGGCCAAGGCCGCGGCGCGGGCAAAAGGTATCGGGCCGGGAGGGGGCCGTCGGCCCCGGATGCCACCACAGCGGAGCAGCGCCGGCCCGGACGGACGTGATCCGGTGCCCTTCGGCGCGGCTGTGCGCCGGCTCGTTGCGGAGCGCGGCTGGGAGCAGGTCAGCACTGCTGCGGCCGTGCTCGCCAACTGGCCCGCGGTGGTGGGGCCAGAGATCGCCGACCACTGCCAGCCGGTCGGGCTGGTGGACGGCCACCTGGTCCTGGTCGCCCAGTCCTCGGCCTGGGCGACCCAGCTCCGGCTGTTGCGCCCGATCCTGCTGGCCCGGATCGCCGAGTACGCCGGCGCCGGCGTCGTAGGAGCTCTGGAGGTCAGAGGTCCCGCACAACCGGACTGGCCCCGCGGTCCCCGTCGGGTGCAGGGCCGCGGGCCGCGCGACACCTATGGCTGAGAAACTTCCCGACGGTAGCCCTGTGTGGGGGCCCACCTGACCGGGGCTCGAACGCGCCACGCGCGTCCACAGGGCCGCTGTCGGCCGTCGTAGGAAGGCAGAACCGCTAGTATGAGCTACTGCAACCACGGCGCATCGCCCCGGACGGTCTCCCTCGACGTCGTCGGGTCGACTCCCCCTGGTGTTCGACGAGGCCCGAGGCCCCCGCGCCTGGGCAGAGTGGAGTTTTGTGAGCCAGCCCGAGCGCATGTCCGAGCAACCTCGCGAGCAGACCGCCGGATCGGCTCCGGCACCGGCACCGGGGTACGGCGCAGACTCCATCACGGTGCTGGAAGGCCTGGAAGCGGTGCGCAAGCGACCGGGCATGTACATCGGCTCGACCGGCGAGCGTGGGCTGCACCACCTGGTGACTGAGGTGGTGGACAACGCCGTTGACGAGGCGCTGGCCGGGTACTGCGACGCGATCACCGTCTGCTTGCTCGCGGACGGCGGCGTGCGGGTGCAGGACAACGGTCGCGGCATCCCGGTGGCGATGCACGCCAAGGAGGGGCGCCCGGCAATCGAGGTCGTGCTGACGACGCTGCACGCCGGCGGCAAGTTCGACGGCGAGAGCTACGCCGTCTCCGGTGGCCTGCACGGCGTCGGCGTGTCGGTGGTCAATGCGCTGTCCACCCGGCTGGACGTCGAGATCCGCCGGGACGGGTATGTGTGGAACCAGACCTACTCGCGGGCCGTGCCTGGTGAACTGCTGCGCGGCGCAGCGACTGAGGAGCACGGAACGACGGTGACCTTCTGGGCAGACCCGGACATCTTCACCGAGGTCACGACCTACTCGTTCGAGACCTTGTACCGGCGGATGCAGGAGATGGGCTTTTTGAACAAGGGCTTGGTCATCACCTTGCGCGACGAGCGCGGTGAGGAACCGGTAGAGGAGCGCTTCGACTACCCCAACGGACTGCAGGACTTCGTCCAGCACTTGAACCGTTCCAAGACGCCGGTGCACGACTCGACCATCAGCTTCTCCGACGAGGTCAAGGGGATGGCTCTGGAGGTGGCGATGCAGTGGAATGACAGCTATACCGAGTCGGTCTACACCTTCGCCAACACCATCAACACCCACGAGGGTGGTGCGCACGAGGAGGGCTTCCGGGCCGCTCTGACGGTGACCTTCAACAACTGGGCTCGCAGCAAAGGCCACCTCAAGGAGAAGGAGAACAACCTGGAAGGCTCCGACATCCGGGAGGGGCTGACGGCGATCCTGAGCCTGAAGCTGGCCAGCCCGCAATTCGAGGGCCAGACCAAGACCAAGCTGGGCAACTCCGAGGCTAAGACCTTTGTGCAGCGGGCCTGCAACGAGCAGTTGCGTGACTGGTTCGACCGCAACCCAGCCGAGGGCAAGCAGATCGTGCTCAAGGCCGCCCAGGCAGCCCGCGCCAGACTCGCTGCTCAGCAGGCCCGCAAGCTGGCGCGCAAAGGTCTGCTCGAGTCCTCCTCCTTGCCCGGGAAGCTGGCCGACTGCATGTCGACCGACCCTCGGGAGTGCGAGCTGTACGTGGTGGAGGGCGACTCGGCGGGCGGTTCAGCGAAGGGTGGCCGGGAGTCCCGGTTCCAGGCCATCCTGCCGATCCGCGGCAAGATCCTCAATGTGGAGAAGGCCCGGATCGACCGCGTGTTGAAGAACAACGAGGTCCAGGCCATGATCACGGCCCTGGGTACCGGCATCCACGACGAGTTCGACATTGAGAAGCTGCGTTACCACAAGGTGGTGCTCATGGCCGACGCCGATGTCGACGGGCAGCACATCCGTACCCTGCTGCTGACTCTGCTGTTCCGGTTTATGCGGCCGCTGGTCGAGGCGGGCCATGTCTATCTCGCTCAGCCACCGCTGTACAAGATCAAGTGGAGCGGCGGTGAGGTCATGTACTCCTACTCCGATCGAGAGCGGGACGGGCTGATTGCCGCCGGCCAGGAAGCCGGCAAGAGGTTGCCGAAGACAGGTGAGGCGGTGCAGCGATTCAAGGGCCTGGGCGAGATGAACGCCGAAGAGCTCTGGTCCACCACGATGGATCCGGCCCATCGGGTGCTCCTACAGGTCACCCTCGATGACGCTGCGTCCGCCGATCAGTTGTTCTCGACCCTGATGGGCGAGGACGTGGAGGCCCGACGGAACTTCATCCAGCGCAATGCCAAAGACGTCCGGTTCCTCGACATCTAGTCGCGTGTTTCACGTGGAACCCCGTTTCACGTGCAACACAGCAGAAGGATTCCCATGACAGAGGTCCTGCCTCCTCCCCCGGGCGACCGGGTTGAGCCGGTCGGCATCGAAGTTGAGATGCAGCGCAGCTATCTCGACTATGCAATGTCGGTCATCGTCGGCCGAGCCCTGCCCGAGGTGCGTGATGGCTTGAAGCCCGTCCATCGACGCGTGCTCTATGCCATGTACGACGGTGGCTACCGCCCCGACCGCGGCTACTTCAAGTGCGCCCGGGTTGTCGGCGACGTCATGGGCAACTACCACCCGCACGGCGATACGCCGATCTACGACACCCTGGTTCGGCTGGCCCAACCGTGGTCGATGCGCTACCCGCTCGTCGACGGCAATGGCAACTTCGGATCGCCCGGAAATGATCCGGCGGCCGCGATGCGGTACACCGAGTGCCGGCTGGCGCCGCTGGCGATGGAGATGCTGCGCGAGATCGACCAGGAGACGGTGGATTTCTCCCCCAACTACGACGGACGCAGCCAAGAGCCGGACATCCTGCCCAGCCGCATCCCGAATCTTCTCGTCAATGGGAGTTCCGGCATAGCCGTCGGGATGGCGACCAACATCCCCCCGCACAACCTCCGGGAGATCGCCAGCGGTGTGCAGTGGCTGCTCGCCCACCCGGACGCCTCGCCCGAGCAGGTACTGGACGCGCTGCTCGAGCGCGTGACTGGCCCGGACTTCCCCACCGGAGGGCTGATCGCCGGTCGTGACGGCATCGCCGATGCCTATCGCACCGGGCGGGGCTCGGTCCGGATGCGGGCCGTGATCGAGGTCGACGAGGACGCCAAGGGCCGGACGATCCTGGTGGTCACCGAGCTTCCCTACCAGGTCAACCCGGACAACTTGGCGTCCGCCATCGCGGACCTGGTCAAGGACGGGCGGATCGGCGGCATCGCCGACGTACGCGATGAGGGGAGTCAGCGGACCGGGCAAAGGCTGGTCATCGTGCTCAAACGCGACGCGGTGGCCAAGGTCGTCCTGAACAACCTCTACAAGCACACCCAACTGCAGTACACGTTCGGCTGCAACATGCTGGCCATCGTCGACGGCGTACCCCGCACCCTGCGGCTCGATGAATTCGTGCGCTACTACGTCGGCCATCAGGTCGAGGTCATCGTCCGACGCACCCGGTATCAGTTGCGCAAGGCCGAGGAGCGGGCGCATATCCTGCGTGCTCTGGGCAAGGCATTGGATCGCCTTGACGAGGTCATCGCTCTGATCCGGGCCGCCGACAGTGCTGAAGCCGCCCGGTCACAGCTCATGCAGCTGCTGGAGATCGACGAGATTCAGTCCGTCGCCATCTTGGACATGCAGCTGCGTCGTCTGGCGGCGCTCGAGCGACAGCGGATCCTGGACGAGTTGGCCGAGCGGGAGCGCGAGATCGCCGACCTGCAGGAGATTCTCGCCGATCCGGCCCGGCAGCGCCGGATCATCGGCGAGGAGCTGCAGGAGATCACCAATCGGTACGGCGACGAACGCCGCACTCGGATCGTGCCGTTCGAGGGGGATCTGAGCGTCGAGGACCTCGTCGCGCAGGAGGATGTCGTCGTGACGGTCACCCGCGGCGGCTACGCCAAGCGGACGAGGACCGAGCTCTACCGGGCCCAGCGTCGGGGGGGCAAGGGCGTCCAGGGGGCGGCCCTCAAGCAGGACGACATCGTGGAGCACTTTTTCATCACCACGACGCATCACTGGATTCTGTTCTTCACCAACAAGGGCCGGGTCTACCGAGCCAAGGCGCACGAGTTGCCGGAGGCGAACCGCAACGCCCGCGGACAGCACGTGGCGAACGTCCTGGCCTTCCAGCCGGACGAGCACATCGCCCAAGTGATGGACATCAAGGATTACGGCGTAGCGCCTTACCTGGTCCTGGCGACCAAACGCGGCCTGGTCAAGAAGACCGCCCTACGAGAGTTCGACAACGGGCGTTCGAACGGCCTGATCGCCCTGGTCCTTCGAGAGGATGACGAGCTCCTGGCGGCGGCGTTGGTCAGTGCCGAGGACGACCTGCTGCTGGTGAGCCGCAACGCCCAGTCGATCCGCTTCCCGGCCGATGACGAGGCGCTGCGGCCGATGGGCCGGGCAACCAGCGGCGTCAAGGGAATGGCGCTGTCCGCCCAGGACGAGTTGCTGGCCATGCAGGTGGCGAGCCGGGATCTCGAGGCCGCGCTCATGGTGGTGACCGACGCAGGCTTCGGCAAGCGGACGCTGCTGTCGGAGTACCGCGTCCAGGGACGGGGTGGTTCGGGGGTCCTCACCGCCAGGATCCAGGAGCGCCGCGGCTCGCTCGTCGGAGCCCTCGTCGTGCGAGACGGTGACGAGCTGTTCGCCATCACCAGCAGCGGCGTCATCATCCGGTTCGCGACGGCCGGTCTGCGGTATCTGTCGCGGGCAACCGGCGGCGTGAAGGTGATGGCGCTCGCCGACTCCGACACCATCGTGGCTGTCGCCCGGAACCGGGAGGCTGAGCAGGTGCCCCAGCTCGACCAGACCGAGTCCTCCGACCAGACCGAGTCCTCCGATCAGGTCCAGGACGTGCCGCTGGGCGAGCCGCTGCAGCCCGACCGTGGCGACCAGCGCGAGCCTGGAGCCCAAGACCGCGCCGGCAGCGCAGGCAGCGACCATGAGCCGGACGTCGGCCAGGACGAGGGCGACGCTCCGGAGGATCAGGCATGACCGAGCAGGTCGAGCCCCGCCGGGACGCCGAGACGACCCAACCCGTACCTGTCGTCACTGAACGTGGGGAGGTCCGTGCGGCCAGTGACGAAGAAGCGATGACGGTCGCTCATGCACCAGACGCACATGGACTGGGAATCGGTAACCCGAACTCCCGGACGGGCTTTGAGCCGGCGCCCAGCGGGGAACGGACGGCCGGCCCAGGCTGGGGCGCAAACCCACCGACTCCGGTCGGTGGGCCGGGAGGGAACGCAGCGACTGCGCCACGGTCGGACGACCTGAGCAGCCCGGCCGGCAGTGTGCCGGTGGGCAGCGCTCCCGTGGGCAATGGCCCGGTGGACAGTGCCCCGGTGGACAGTGCCCCGGTGGACAGCGCTCCCGTGGGCAGCGCCGCGTTGCGCCCGTCGGTCCGGCCGCCCGCGCCGGCACGACCCAGCGCCAGTGGAACATCTCGACCGGCCGGCAGGGGACGGCGGGCGCAGCTGTCGCTGCGTCGGATCGATCCGCGCTCGGCGTTCGTCCTGAGCCTGCTGCTCTCGCTGTTCCTCGCGCTGGTCACCATCGTGGCTGCCTTCGTCCTGTACTCCGCCCTGGGGTCACTTGGTGTGCCAGCCAGCATCAACACCGCGATCGCCGAGGTGCGGGGAGGAGGACCGGTGCTCACCTCCTCGCGTTTCGTTGGCGGCGCCGCCCTGCTCGCCGCCGTGAACGTGGTGCTGATCACCGTGCTGTCGACCTTGGGCGCGCTGCTCTACAACGTCTGTGCCTCGTTCACGGGCGGGATCGCGGTCACACTGACCGAGCGGGAATGACCTGGTGAGGTAGTCTCGCCAGCCGTGCCGGAAGGCACGAGCGAGCCTGTAGCTCAGCTGGTTAGAGCGCATCCCTGATAAGGATGAGGTCGGAGGTTCAAGTCCTCCCAGGCTCACTCGTACGCCTGTACATCCTTTCACTCCGCTTGGCCGAGGAGCCCATCGTGCGCCGACCTGCACTGCTGCTAGCCCTGCTCGGCGCCGGGATGCTCGCGATGCGCCGTCGTGCGGCCACGCGCGCTGGGCGCGACGTGTGGACCGAGGCAACGGCGGCCCCTGACCTGCGCTGAGGACGAGCTCCGGATCGACGGAGTACGAGGGGCCATAGCTCAGCGGTAGAGCAGCGCCTTTGCAAGGCGAAGGTCCGGGGTTCGAATCCCCGTGGCTCCACGGTTCAGCCGCGGCCCGGCGCAACGACGCATCGGCGGCTCAGGCGACCGGACCGCTGTCCACGACTGCGCGCAGCTGGTGCGGCTCGACCGCGTCCGGCGCGTCCTGCCCGATCCATCGCCGGACCAGGAATGCCGCCCCGGCCCCCGCGGCCGCCCCCGCGAGCGCGCCGTACACCGCGAAGGTCCATCGGCGCGGTGACCGCCCGAGCAGCGCCGCCCAAGCGGCCGCCGTACGGGACCGCGTCTGCCCCGCCAGCTGCACTGTCCGTCGCTCCGCCAGCTCCATCGTTCGTCGCTCCGCCACCAGCCACCTCCCGTTCGCGGGCCGGTACCCGCCGTTCCCGGCAGCCTGCCACCTGAGCGTGCAACAGTTGTCCTGCCCGTCCACGACCTCACAAGGAGCCCACCTGTGGCCAGCGAGCTCTACGCCACCCTCACGACCGACCGCGGAGCGGTGCGCGTGCGCCTGTTCCCGGACCACGCGCCCAAGACGGTGCAGAACTTCGTCGGACTGGCAGATGGCTCCGGCGAATGGACCGATCCCCGCACCGGCAAGAAGGGCGAGGGACCGCTCTATGCCGGCACCGTCTTCCACCGGGTCATCCCGGGCTTCATGTTGCAGGGCGGCGACCCGCTCGGTACGGGCACCGGTGGCCCCGGCTACCGCTTCAAGGACGAGATCCACCCCGAGCTGCAGTTCAGCAAGCCGTACCTGCTAGCGATGGCGAACGCGGGACCGGGGACCAACGGCAGCCAGTTCTTCATCACGGTGGCGAAGACCCCGCACCTGAACGCCAAGCACACGATCTTCGGCGAGGTCGCCGACCAGGCCTCCCGCGACATCGTCGACGCGATCGCCGCCGTCCCCACCGGCCGGCAGGACCGCCCGACCACCGACGTCGTCCTGGAGAGTGTCACGCTCGAACGGGTCGAGTCCTGAGCGACGCAGCCGCAGTGGCCGCGGAAAGCACCTGTTACCGGCACCCCGGCCGGGAGGCCGGCGTGCGGTGTACTCGCTGCGACCGGCCGATCTGCCCGGACTGCATGCGGCCGGCCTCCGTGGGGTTCCAGTGCCCCGAGTGCGTGCGGGACGGCGCCCGTACGGTCCGGCCGCCGCGTACGAGCTTCGGCGGCCGGGTCAGCGCTGACACCTCTCGGGTGACGCAGGCGCTGATCGCGCTGAACCTCGCCGTGTTCATCTACGGCCTGGCCCGTGGCGACCTGGCCGTCCGCTTCGGCAACCTGGCGCTGGCCTCGGACGGGTCCAACCAGATCGGGGTGGGCGCCGGTCAGTACTACCGCCTGCTGACCGCGGCCTTCCTGCACGCCGGCCTGCTGCACATCGCCTTCAACATGCTGGCCCTGTTCAGCCTCGGCCCGACCGTCGAGGCCGCGCTGGGCCGGGTCCGCTTCCTCGCGTTGTATCTGCTGTCGGCGCTCGGCGGCTCGGTGCTGTCGTTCCTGGTGAGCCCGCCCACGACACTGGGCGTCGGTGCGTCGGGAGCGATCTTCGGCCTGTTCGGCGCCTACTACGTGCTGGTCCGCCGGGTCGGCGGGGCGACCGGGCCGATCCTGGGCAACATCGGCCTGAACCTGGTCATCACCTTCACCCTCCCGATCATCGACTGGCGGGCGCACGTCGGCGGCCTGGTGACCGGGACCCTGCTTGCGGCGGCCTTCGCCTACGCCCCGGCCGGCCCCCGTCGTACGGCGTTGCAGGGCGGAGCGGTCGCCGTCGCCGCCGTCCTGCTGGTGGCTGCGGTCGTCGTCCGGACCGGCGCGCTGAGGTCCATCAGCTAGCGTCCGGCGGGCCCCGGCGCAGGGCGTCGAGCTCGTCGAGCACCGCGTACGGCGTCCGGCCGAGCCGACGGCGGGTCAGCACCACCACGGTCTCGCCGAGGTCGAGCTCGAGCAGAGCGGCCCGCCGATCGGTCACCACCCGAAGCCGCTCGACCTGGGGCCAGGTCACCGACCGCCGGCGCCAGCCCGTGACGATCGTGAGCCCAGCCCGGTCAGCCGACAGGACCGGCCGCTGCACGAGGTCCCGGCCGGCGAGTGCGAGCAGGAACAGGCCGGCCGGTATCAGCAACAGGGCGCCGGCGGGGTCGGCGAACAGCGCTCCGAGAAGCAGCAGCGCGGCCAGGGCCAGCGCCAGCATCGCCGAGGTGCGGGAGGGGGACGCGTGCACGTCCGCAGGCTCTCACCCGGTGCTCCTGGACACGCCGTAGCATGAGCGAACCGCCGTTCACGCCGCAACCCGGGCTCGGGCCCGGCCGACGTCCTAGACCCGACACCGATGCCTCACACCCCCCTGGAGGAGCCATGCGCGACGCCGTGATCGTCGAAGCCGTCCGGACACCGACCGGCAAGCGGGGCGGGGGGCTGTCCGGCATCCACAGTGCCGACCTGTCCGCCCACGTCCTGATGGCTCTGGCCGAGCGCACGGGCATCGATCCCGGCCTCGTCGACGACGTCGTCTGGGGCTGCGTCATGCAGATCGGCGAGCAGACCTTCGACATCGCCCGCACGGCCGTGCTCAGTGCCGGCTGGCCGGAGTCCGTGCCCGGTACGACTGTGGACCGGCAGTGCGGTTCGAGCCAGCAGGCCGTGCACTTCGCGGCAGCCGGCGTGCTCAGCGGTCAGTACGACATCGCGGTCGCCGGTGGGGTCGAGGTCATGAGCCGCACACCGATGGGGTCGAGCTTCACGGCCAGCCCGCTCGGCGAGCTCTACACCGCGCGGTACGGTCCCGACTTCCCGAACCAGGGCCTCGGCGCCGAAGACATCGCCGACACCTGGGGGCTGTCTCGCACGCAGCTGGACGAGTTCGCGTTGGCCTCCCACGAGAAAGCAGCCGCAGCGATCGACGAGGGCCGCTTCGCCGGCCAGATCGCGCCGGTGACCAACCCCGACGGCGTCCTGGTAGACACCGATGAAGGCGTGCGCCGGGGCGGGACGCTGGAGAAGCTGGCTTCACTCAAAGCCGCCTTCAAGGAGGGCGGCAAGATCACAGCGGCGAACTCCTCGCAGATCTCCGACGGTTCGGCGGCACTGCTGGTTATGACGAGCGAGAAGGCGCAGCAGCTGGGGCTGACGCCCATCGTGCGGGTGCACACCGCCGTGCTGGCCGGGGTGGCGCCGATGCCGATGCTGCACGCGCCCATGCCCGCGACCATCAAGGCCCTGGCCAAGTCCGGCCTGCGGGTCCAGGAGATCGGTGCCTTCGAGGTCAACGAGGCCTTCGCCTCCGTGCCGCTCGCCTGGCTTCACGACATCGGTGCCGACGAGAAGGCGGTCAACCCCAATGGCGGTGCGATCGCCCTGGGTCACCCGCTGGGCGGATCCGGCGCCCGGCTGATGACGACGCTGGTGCACCACATGCGGGACAACGGCATCAGGTACGGGCTGCAGACCATGTGCGAGGGCGGCGGACAGGCAAACGCGACCATCCTGGAGCTGCTGCAGCGCTAGCGCTCTACGGCTGCCGGCTGCTGCTCGAGGATTCCCTCGGAAGACGAGTGGGCCCCGCGACCGCTCCGACGTGCATACTCCGGTCGGTGACACAACCCCGGCTCTGGCTCGGATGCGTGGTCCTGTTACTGGGCTGCGTGGGGGCCGCCGCGTGTGATCTTGGTTCCGCGGCGCCGCCCCGGGCGGTGCCATCTCCTCCCGTGGGGCCACGCGGGGTAGCCGCTCCGACGACCATGGTGTTGCCACCTGCTGCCGCACGGGCGGACTACCAGCTCGGCGGCGGGTATGCACTGCCGGCAGGCGTACGCATCGTCAGTCGGGATCGCAGCGACCGCCCGGTGCCGGGGGCCTACAGCATCTGCTACCTCAACGCGTTCCAGACCCAGCCGCAGGACACCGGCTGGTGGCGGCGGAACCACCGCGAGCTGCTCCTGCACGACGGGTCCGGCGGGGAGGTCGGTGATCCGGACTGGCCGGGTGAGGTGTTGCTGGACACCCGGACGCCGGCGAAGCGGACTGAGCTGGCCGCGATCGTCGGGGACTGGATCGACGGATGTGCGCGGTCGGGCTTTGCTGCTGTGGAGCCGGACAACCTGGACTCCTGGACGCGGTCGCACGGCCTGCTCAACCGGGACGGGAACATCGCCTACGCCCGGCTGCTCACGACCCGCTCGCACAGCCGCCGACTGGCGATAGCGCAGAAGAACACTGCGGAGCTGGCAAGTCAGGCGAGACGGATCGGGTTTGACTTCGCCGTCGCTGAACAGTGCCAGCTCTACCGCGAGTGCGACGCCTACACCGCCGTCTACGGATCGCGGGTCATCGAGATCGAGTACTCCGATCAGGGCCGCAGCGCGTTCGACGCCGCCTGCCGGCTGCGTCATCAACGAGCCTCGATCATCTACCGGGACCGTGACCTGACCCGGCCCGGCCAGCGCGGGTATGTCTACGCCGCCTGTTGAGTGCCGCAGCAGCACCGGACAACGGCCGGATCGGGTTGAGCCCTCCGGGGACGGCACGCTTGTCAGCGCGGTTGTCCACAGTGTGGACAACTACTGGGGACGAATGACACGCTTGTGGTTCCGCTCCGGTGCCGGAGGGCCCCCAGGGTGGTGAACGCAGTGAGCTCAGCGCCACTGCGTGGATAGGCAGAAGCCCACCACGATGAAGCCGAAGCCGATGAGCAGGTTGGCGTTACCCAGGCTGCCGACCAGCGGCATCGACCCGCCGGCGAGGTAGAACACGACGAGCCAGACGATGCCGACCGCGAACATGGCCAACATCAACGGCGGGAGCCAGACCGGGCTCGATCTGCGCTTGCGCTGGGCCGACGGGAGCGAAGGAGCGGTGTAGACGGCCTTCTTCCGCTTCTTGGACTCGGGCACGACGAGGACCTCCGGGGCTGCTGGAGCGGCTAGCGTAACGGTCGGGATGCCGCTTCGGGATCACCGGTTTGGGATCATGAGTTTGAGATCATCGGGCGGGGAGGCGCGCGTGCAGGAGAACAGGCGCCGGGGACCGCGCCCTGCGTGCCGGAGCGGGACCGGGTCGTGAGCGCGGGCGACGCCGTACGCACCGGGCTGCGCGGGCTGGGACAGATCCTGATCACCTTCGGGGTCGTGGTCCTGCTGTTCTGTGTCTACGAGCTCGAGGTCACGGGTCTCTATACCGCTCAGCAACAGAGCCGGCTCGGCCGGGAGCTCACCCAGCAGTGGGCGCACGAGCCGATCGCCGGTGGGCCGCCCGCCCCGCCCGGGCAGCCCGGCCGTCCAGTACCGGTCGCCCTGAGCTTGGGTGGCGCGTTGGCCCGGCTGCACGTGCCCCGCTTCGGGGCAAGCTACGGCCAGGTGGTCGTCGAGGGCGTTGGCACCGAGGACCTGAAGAAGGGCCCGGGGCACTACCCCGGCACGGCGCTGCCCGGTGAGCTCGGCAATGTGGTGCTGTCCGGCCACCGCACGACGTACGGGGCGCCCTTCAACCGCGTGGACGAGCTGCGCCCGAACGACGCAGTGGTGCTCGAGACGCAGGACACCTGGCTGACCTACCGGGTAACCGGGACGTTGATCGTCAGCCCGACGGCGATAGAGGTGACCTACCCGGTGCCGAACCGGCCGGGTGATCGGCCGACGCAACGGTTGCTGACCTTGACGACCTGCAACCCGAAGTACTCCGCCCGCGAGCGGCTCGTCGTGCGCGCGGTGCTGGAGGCGCGCCTGTCCAAGGGTCACGGCCTGCCGCCCGCCCTGGTTGCGCGGTCCTGAGGTGTACCCCTGGATCTGGCGGCACCTGCCCGGCCCGCTGCCGGCCAGGCTGCTGGGCGGTGCGCTGCTCCTGCTCGGCGCCGTGGCACTGCTGTTCTTCGTGGTGTTCCCCAGGGTCGAGCCGCTGCTGCCCTTCTCCGAGGTGACGGTGGACCGTCCCGCCAGCAGCTCGCCGTCGCCCGGGCCCTGACCGGCCCTTAGGGTTGGCAGGTGAGCCGCATCCTGGTTGTGGACAACTACGACAGCTTCGTGTTCAACCTCGTGCAGTACCTGGGTCAGCTCGGTGCGGACACGGTCGTCCGCCGCAACGACGCGGTCGACGTCGAGGACCTGGACCCCTACGACGGTGTCCTGCTCTCGCCCGGCCCCGGTATCCCCGAGGAGGCGGGCTGCTCGGTCGCGCTGGTGGGGGTCTGCGAGCAGCGCGGCCTGCCGCTGCTCGGCGTTTGCCTGGGGCACCAGGCGATCGCCGTCGCGCACGGTGCGACCGTGAGCCGGGCGCCGGAGCTGTTGCACGGCAAGACCAGCGAGGTGGAGCACGACGGGGCCGGGGTGCTGAGCGCGCTGCCATCGCCGTTCACCGCGACGCGCTACCACTCCCTGGCCGTCGAGGCGGATACCGTTCCACCCGAGCTGCAGATCACCGCACGTACGGCCGGGGGTGTGGTCATGGGCATCCGGCACCGCGACCGGCCGGTGGAGGGCGTGCAGTTCCATCCCGAGTCGGTGCTGACGCAGGGCGGCCATCTGCTGCTGGCCTCCTGGCTGGGCCGGTGCGGCGATCCCGCCGCCGCGGGGCGGGCGCCCGCTCTCGCCGCCCGGGTCGAGGACCGCCGCCTGGCTGCCTGCGTCTGAGCGCACCAGCTCAGGTGGGGCGCGGGCTCGAGGTGGTTGTCGCGCGCGCCGTCGGCGGGGGCGTCGCCGAGGCGCTCGGCCCGGCACTGGTCCCGGCACTGGGCGCGGTCGTCGTCGTGGCGGAACTGCTCGGCGGAGCGCTCGGCGAGGGTGGGGGCGCCGGCGGGGCCGAGACATTGATCGTGATCCTCGAGCCGCGCGCCGCCAGGGTGCTGACCGGTGTCTGCTCCAACACCATGCCGACCGGTCCGGGGGCCGGGGTCGGCTGGACCTCCACGGCGAAGCCGGCCCGGGCGAGGTTCTGTTCGGCCTGGTCAAGCGCCAGGCCGCGTACGTCCGGGACCTGCACGTTGCCCGAGGCAACTACCAGCGTGATGGTGGAACCGGTTGCCAGTTGGGTGCCGGGCGGCGGAATGACGTCCAGCACGGTTCCCGGTGCCGTGTTGCCGTCCCGAGTCACGATCTTGGGCTTGAGCTTCGCGGCGGTCAGGTCCGCCTCGGCCTCGGCCTGCCCGATGCCGAGGACCTGCGGCACCACCGTCATCTCGATGCCCTTGGACACGACGAGGTCTACGTTGCCGCCCCTGTGCACGAGGAAGTTCTGGTCCGGGCTCTGGCTGAGCACGGTGCCGGCGGGCTTGGGGTTGAAGGGCCGGTCGACCCGACCGACCCGCAGCCCGGCCTGACCCAGGGCGCTGCGGGCCTGCTGCTCGGTCAGGCCCACGACGCCCGGCGGCTTGTACAGCCCGGTGTCGTTCCCGAGCCCGGCGTGCACCACGACCGCAACGAGCGCGGCCACCGCTATGAGGATCAGGGCGAACAGCGCGTACACGAGCCCGCGCCGCCGCCGCGGGGGCCGCAGCAGGGTGGTCGTGGCCGGCACCACCGGCACCGACCCGGTGGTGCCGGCGCCGGCCAGCACCGGCGTGGCCAGGACGGGGAGCCCGGCTGCCCCCCGCTGCAGGTCCTCGCGCATCTCGTCGGCGGACTGGTAACGGTTCGCCGGGTTCTTGGCCATCGCCTTGAGCACCACGGCGTCGACGTCGGGGGACAGCGTGCTGTCGTACGCCGACGGTGGCACCGGGTCCTCGCGTACGTGCTGGTAGGCGACCGCGACCGGACTGTCGCCCACGAACGGCGGGGTGCCGGTCAGCAGCTCATAGAGCAGGCAGCCGGTGGAGTAAAGGTCCGAGCGGGCGTCGACGTGCTCGCCGCGGGCCTGCTCCGGGCTGAGGTAGGCGGCGGTGCCGATCACTGCGGCTGTCTGCGTCATGTCGCTGGTACTCGAGCCGGCGGCGCGGGCGATGCCGAAGTCCATGACCTTGACCTCGCCGGCGGAGGTAAGCATGACGTTCGCCGGCTTGATGTCGCGGTGCACGATCCCGGCCGCGTGCGCGACATCGAGGGCGGCGCACACGTCCGCGACGACCTCGAGGGCCCGCTGCGGCAGCAGCCGACCCTCGGTGCGCAGGACCTCGCGCAGCGTGCGGCCCTCGACGAGTTCCATCACGATCCAGGGCACGCCGTCGGCGTCCTCACCGGTGTCGTACACCGCGACGATGCACGCTGCGTCCAGGGATGCTGCGGCCTGGGCCTCGCGCCGGAAACGGGCATGGAACAGCGGGTCGCGGGCGAGGTCGGCCCGCAGGACCTTGACCGCGACCTCGCGGCCCAGCCGTGCGTCGGTGGCCTGACGTACCTCGGCCATGCCGCCGCGACCGAGAATCTCACCGAGGGCGTAGCGGTCGCCGAGCAGGCCCGTCGCCCCGGTCATCGACCGAGCACCGCCTGCATGACGGCCTTGGCGATGGGGGCGGCCACCTTGCCGCCGGTCGCGTCCGAGCCGAGCGAGCCGCCGTCCTCGACCAGCACGGCCACCGCGACCTTCGGGTCCTGGGCAGGCGCGAAGCCGATGAACCAGGCGTGCGGCGCCGCGCCGGGACCGTGCTGCGCCGTGCCGGTCTTGCCGGCGACCGCGACCCCGGGGATCTGCGCTGCCGTTCCGGTACCGGTCGCGACGACGCCCTGCATCATGGTGGTCAAGGTGCCGGCAACGTCCGGGCTCACGGCGCGGCGGAACAGCTGCGGCCTGGCTGCGTCCAAGGTGGTCAGGTCGGGCGCCTGCACCTCCTGCACCAGGTAGGGCCGCATGACCTGTCCGCCGTTGGCGATGCCGGCCGCGACCATCGCCATCTGCAGCGGCGTGACGCGCACGTCGTACTGGCCGATGGCGGCCTGGGCGACCTGCGGTGGGGTGAGGACGTCCGGGTAGACGCTCCTGGCCTCCGGCTGGGGCAGCTCGAGACTGTTGTCCCCGAAGCCGAACGCGACCGCCTGCTTGCGTACGGCGTCCTGCCCGAGCTTGATGCCGAGCGCGCCAAAGGCGGTGTTGCAGGAGATCGTCAACGCGTCGGCGAAGGTGTCGGTCGTGCCGTCGCCGCACGTCTCGCCCCCGAAGTTGTTCAGTGTCGAGGAGGTCTGGGGCAGCTTCAGCACTATGGGCGACGGGATCCGGTCGGTCGGCCGCACGCCGGCGGCAAGGGCTGCGGCCGCCGTGATGACCTTGAACGTCGACCCGGGCGGGTAGGTGCGTTCGGCCGCCCGGTTCAGCAACGGGTCATTCTGGTCGGTGCTCAGTGCCTTGTACGTCGAGCGGATCTGCGCGGAGTCGTGCGAGGAGAGCGCGGACGGGTCGTACGACGGCCGGCTGGCCTCGGCGAGCACGGCCCCCGTACGGGGGTCCAGCGCCACCACGGCGCCGACCTTGCCGGCCAGCCCGTCGTACGCGGCCTGCTGGGCCTTGGGCTGCAGCGTCAGCATGATGGCGCCACCGGAGGGGCGGTTGCCCGTGACGTAGTCCGAGAGCCGACGGACAAACAACCGGTCGTCCTCACCGGACAGGACCCGGTCCTGAAGCCGTTCCACGCCGGTGCGGCCCTGCAGGAAGGAGTAGTAGCCGGTCACGGGCGCGTAGGACGCACCGCCCGGGTAGGTGCGCAGATAGGTGAGCACGTCCTGGGTCTTCACCGACTTGGCGATCGAGACCCGGTCGGCACCCGTGCCGATGACGATCGGCCCGCGCTGCCGCTCATAGGTGCGCAGCTGAACCCGTTGGTTGCGCGTGTCCTCGCGGTAGCCCTTCGCCTTCACGACCTGCACGTAGTTCACGTTCAGCAGCAGCAGGCCGAACAGCACCAGGCAGGCAACGGCGACCCGACGCAGGGGCGCGTTCACCGGCGTACGACCGTGGTCTGCGCGTCGGCCAGAGCGGCGCGGGCGCTGGTCGGCGTGACCGGCGAGGGTGCGGGCCGGCGGGCCGCGTCGCTGATCCGCAGCAGCAGGGCAACCAGGATGTAGTTGCAGACGACCGAGGAGCCCCCGTAGGACAGCCACGGCAGCGTGACGCCGGTCAGCGGGATCAGTCCGGTCACGCCGCCGACGATGACGAAGACCTGCAGCGCAAGGGCGAACGACAGCCCGGTGGCGAGCAGCTTGCCGAACGAGTCGCGGCACGACAGGCCGGCCCGCAGTCCCCGCGACACGATCAGCCCGAACAGCACCAGTACGGCCATGACACCGACCAGGCCCAGCTCCTCGCCGACGGCGGCCAGGATGAAGTCGGTCTTGGCGAACGGCACGATGCCCGGCGAGCCCTCTCCCAGCCCGGTGCCGCTGATCCCGCCCGTGCCCATGCCGAACAGGCCCTGGACCAGCTGGTAGCCGCTGCCGGAAGCGTCGGCGAACGGGTGCAGCCAGGTGTCGACCCGTCGCTGCACGTGGCCGAACAGGTGGTAGGCCGCGTAGGAGCTGGCGGCGAACAGGCCGAGCCCGATCAGCAGCCAGCTGGTGCGCTCAGTGGCGACGTAGAGCATGACCACGAAGATCCCGAAGAACAGCAGCGAGGAACCGAGGTCCTTCTCGCGCACGAGGACGGCGATGCTCGCGGCCCAGGCCAGCAGGACCGGGCCGAGGTCGCGGGCGCGCGGCAGGACCAGGCCGACGACGCGGCGGCTGGCCAGGGACAGAACATCACGCTTGCTGACCAGGAAGGAGGCGAAGAACACCATCAGCAAGATCTTGGCGACCTCGCTGGGCTGAACGGTCATCGGACCGACCCGGATCCACAGCCGCGCGCCGTTGATCGTCTTGCCGATCCCGGGTAGCGCCGGCAGCAGGAGCAGCACGAGCCCCGCGGCGGCGCTGGTGTAGGTGTAGCGGGAGAGCCGGGTGTGGTCACGCACGACCAGCAGAACCGCAAGCAGCGCCACGACACCGACCGCGGTCCAGATCAGCTGCAGGGGCGCGTCGGGACGGGGGACCGCGCGACCGGTCTGGTGCGCCCGCAGCGCGACGCCCAGGTCCAGGCGGCGGATCATGACCAGGCCCAGGCCGTTGAGCAGGGCGACGCAGGGCAGGATCAGCGGATCGGCGTACGGCGCTACCCGCCGCACCACGACGTGGGCGGCGCCGAACAGCGCCCCCAGGCCGAGGCCGTAGCCGAGCGTGCCGGAGGGCACGTGCCCGTCCTGGGCGAGGCCGACGGCGGCGTAGCCCAGGACGCCGAGCAGGACGGCGAACACCAGCAGCACCAGCTCGATGCCTCGCCGGGTGCCTGGACCTGCCGCCAGCGGCACGGTTGTCACGGCGCACCTCCGACCGTGCTGGAGCAAGCGGAAGGCGTCGGCTGCGGGCTGCTGCCCGCGCGCGGCACTCCGCGGACCGGGACCGGCGAGGCGGCCGGCGAAGCCGGTCCAGCGCTGCCGGTGGCGGGCGTCTGGCAGAACGAGGCCGACTGCAGCCGGGCGACGATCCGACGGGCGTCCGGCTGGTCGGCGGCCGGGATGCCGTCGGCGACCCGGTCCCGGTCGAGCTCGGACAGCCGGTTCGCCGTCAGGTCGGTGTGCCCTGCCACGCTGGACAGGGACAGGCCGGCAACATCGCCCCGCACCCCGCGGAAGACCGCGACCGAACCCCCGTCCAGGCCGACGTAGTACTGCGAGCGGACGTAGGCCCAGCCCGCCCCGGCGCCACCGAGCACGAGCAGCAGGACGACCGCGAGCACTACCATCGTACGGCGGGAGGGCCGGCGCGACCGGCGACCGGCGGCGATACTCGTGCTCGCGCCAGGCTGGGTGTCCCGGCCCTCGGCGGTACGCGCGCGGCTCGCCGCGCTGTCGGCGACTCCCGGCGGCGGGGCCTGGGGCGACTCGGCGGCCGCGCCGGCGACAACCGGGCTGGAGGCGCGTCCCCCGGCGCCGGTTTCGACCGCCTCGGCGACGATGACCGTGACGTTGTCCGGGCCACCACCGCGCAGCGCGAGCTGGACCAGGCGGTCGACCGCGTCCTGCGGGTCCGGCAGGGACAGCGCCGCCTTGAGCGTTTCCAGGCTGCCCACCGGTCCGGTGAGGCCGTCGCTGCAGAGCAGGTAGCGGTCGTCCGCGCGCACCTCGCGCACGGACAGGTCAAGCTCGAGTGCCCGCCGACCGTCCAGCGCACGCGTGATCATCGAGCGCTGCGGGTGGGTCGAGGCCTCCTGTTCGCTGATGCGTCCCTCATCCACCAGGCTCTGCACCAGGGTGTGGTCGTGGGTGATCTGGCTGAGCTCGCCGCCGCGCAACAGGTAGCAGCGGGAGTCCCCGACGTGCAGTAGGCCGAGCCGGTTGCCGGCGGACAGGATCGCCGTGAGCGTGGTGCCCATGCCGTCCAGCGACGGGTCGCCGTTCACCATGTCGGCCAGGTGCTCGTTGGCGCGCATCGCGGCCTCGCGCAGCGCTTCCAGCAGGTCGGCTCCCGGCGCGTCCTCGTCCAGGGGCGCCATCGCGGCGATGGCGACGGCACTGGCGACCTCCCCCGCGGCGTGGCCACCCATGCCGTCCGCGACGGCGAGCAGGCGCGGGCCGGCGTACACGGAGTCCTCGTTCCCGGTACGCAACAGCCCCGTGTGCGACCGGGCAGCGAAGTGGAGGGCCAGGGTCACCGGCGCAGCTCCAGCACGGTCTTGCCGATGCGGATCTGGGTACCGAGTGGGACGGGTGTGGGCCGGCTGACCTTGATGTTGCCGAGGTAGGTGCCGTTGGTCGAGCCCAGGTCCTCGACCTGCCAGGCACCGTCGCCGGGAACGAGCCGGGCGTGCCGGCTGCTGGCGTAGTCGTCGGTCAGGACCAGGGTCGAGTCGTCGGCCCGCCCCAGGGTCACCGGCGCCTCCCCGAGCGTGACGGTTGTCCCCGCCAGCGTGCCCTCGGTCACCACGAGTCGCCGGGCGGCGCTGCGAGCCGACGACTTGGAGGGCGCCCCACCCACCGTGGCTGCCGGCGCCGGCGCGGCGGCGGCCCGGGCCGGGCGACCGCTGCGCAGGTCGGTGCGGATGGTGCGGACGGCCGCCAGCACGAACAGCCAGAGCAGCACGAGCAGGCCGTACTTCACGATGGCGACGACCAGGGCGCTGCCCATCAGCGGCCGGTCCGGAAGACGATGTCGGTCGCTCCGAGGCCGATGTGGTCGCCGTCGCGCAGCGGTGCGGAGGCGACGCGGCGCCCGTTGACCCGGGTGCCGTTGGTGGAGCCCAGGTCCACCACGCTGGCGCCGTCGGCGTCCAGCCGGACCTCGGCGTGCCGGCGGGACACCCCGACGTCGGCGAGCTGCAGGTCGGCCTCCAGGCCTCGACCGAGGACCAGCACCGGACCGTCTAGCTCGATCCGGCGGTGCGGCCCGCTCGGACCACCGACCGGCGGGGCCAGCATCAGGTGTGGGGAATCATCACCCTGAGAGGCGGCGCTGTCGGGCGCCACCTGGCCTGGATCGGCAGCTGCACCCGGGGCGTCCGGTGCACTCGGGTCGTCCGGGTTCTGGAGAGCTGGCGCGGCGCGCGCGGCGCCCAGGTCAGGTGCCGCGAGCTGCGGAGCCGACGACGCCGGCGGCGACCTCAGCGCTGCCGGGCCGCCCACGTCTCCGGCGGCACTGCTGCGCACCCGGAACACGCCGGTCTTCAGCTCCTCCACCAGCTCGAAGTGCACGACGACCTGACCCACGAAGGACCAGCCCTGCTCCTGCGCGTGCTCGGCCAGCATGTCGGCGAGCTCCTTACGCAATGGCTCGTCGTACGCGCCGAGACGTTCGCTGTCGCTGCGCCCGAGTTCGACGACGTAGTGATTCGGCACGAGGACCCGGCCCGCGCTGACGATCGCCTTCTTGTCGTTGGCCTCGCGCTGCAACGCGGCCGCCACCTCGACCGGTTCCACGACCCCGCCGAACGCGCGCGCGAAAGAACCGTGGACCAGGCCCTCGAGCCGTCGCTCGAAGCGCTGCAGGACTCCCACGCGTGCTCCCTTCCCTGCGCTGGTGTGATCGTATCCGGGTGAGCAGCGCGGGTGCCGCGGGTTCGCCTGGTGCTAGCCTGCGAGCCGCACTCGGGCGAGTGGCGGAATGGCAGACGCGCACGGTTCAGGTCCGTGTGTCCGAAAGGACGTGGGGGTTCAACTCCCCCCTCGCCCACGATGGGGCACCGACTCAAGGAGCGGTTCGTTCCGACCCAACCTGGTCAAGCGTTTCGGGGTGCTCGGTAGTGCTTCGGCGTCCCGGACTAATGGCCGCATCGGGTGTTGAGGGGTGTGGGGCGGCTTGTTGAGCGGGTCTCGCGCAGGCTGCCGCCTCGGTTCCCGACGAGGGAGTTCTGTCCCGGCGGCTCGGGTTTCCCTAGTCGGCCGGCAGATCAGCCCTGCAAGATCACGCAACTTCGGACTAACCAGCACGGGACTCGCCGCCCTCAACAGGCACTAGATCACGGGTGGTAAGCCGATCGGGCACTCATCCCGCCGCCTCCCCGGTCCCAGCCTTAGAAATGTCTGTCGGGCCGACGTCACCCGACCCAGGTCACCCAACGGCGAGCCTGCTCGTGCACTGCCTTCACCTGCTCCGCGCCGAGGACACCCACGGGGCGCCGGCTCAGCCACCGGTCGACCCCCCGGCGCGTAACGACGTGAATGTCCCCGCCGGGGGGCTGTTCCCGAACGGTGAAGCCCTCGCGGGCGCCCATGACGGCGATCAGCCTGATGGCGGTGACGGGGAAGCCGCAGGTGGTGGTGAGCAGCCTGCCGGCTCGCTGGGCTTCGTGCCGGCTGTTCCGGACGTACGGCTGGCGTTGGCCGTTGACCATGAACGTGTCCCCGCCGACCCAGACGCTCGCCTTCGGGTGGTGCTTGGCGTTGACCGTGAACACTCCCGCCGGTCCAATGACGACGTGGTCGATGTCGCTGCCCCGGTTCCCCACCGGGACGGCGTGCAGCACCCGCCATTCGGGCCGAGCCGGGCGAGACGGGTGGCGACGGCCTCCTCACCGTCCGCGCCGATCCGCCACGCCCGTTCGTCGGTGTGCACGCCGAGCGCCCGCGCGAGGAGGGTTTCCAGTGAGTGCCGCCTCGCTAATCGAGCTGGGCATGTCCGGGCGCGCGCCGGTCACTGGGCTGACCCCGATGACCACCGCCGGCCTCGCCACCATGTTCCCGCGGGAGAACCCCGGGACATGAGCGTCCACGAACCGTGTCGCACGAGGGTTTGCAGCAACCGCTTGGTCGTGCCGTACGCGTCCACAAAGATCACCGTCGGCAGCTGCCCGGGAGTGCAGCTCGGACCGCGTTCCGGTGGGACGGGGAGGGCGTGCAGCGGTCCGTAGGCTGTCCGGATGGAGCACCGTAGCCTCGGCCACACCGGGATGTACGTGACGCCGCTGTGCCTGGGCGCGATGATGTTCGGCGCCTGGGGTGAGCCCGACCACGATGCGTCCGTCGCGATCATCCACAAGGCGCTGGACGCGGGGATCAACTTCGTCGACACCGCCGACATCTACTCCCAGGGCGAGTCGGAGACCATCGTCGGCAAGGCGCTGCGCGGGCGGCGCGACGACGTGATCCTGGCGACGAAGTTCCACGGCCCGATGGACGTGCCCATGGGGACGCCGGGCGTGACCCAACAAGCGTGGCAACTCCCGGCGCTGGATCGTGCAGGAAGTCGAGCACAGCCTGCGCCGGCTGCAGACCGACTGGATCGACCTCTACCAGGTGCACCGCCCCGACACCGGCACCGACGACGACGAGACGCTCTCGGCACTGACCGACCTGCAGCGGCAGGGCAAGATCCGGGCGTTCGGGTCCTCCACGTTCCCGGCGTACCGCATCGTGGAGGACCAGTGGATCTCCGACAGGCGCGGGCTGGGCCGCTTCGTCACCGAGCAGCCGCCGTACTCGATCCTGGACCGGGGGATCGAACGCGACGTCCTGCCGGTGGCCGAGCGGTTCCACCTGGGGGTCATGGCGTGGAGCCCGCTGGCCGGGGGCTGGTTGACCGGCCGATTCCGCAAGGGCCAAGACGCACCCCAGACGACGCGCGCGAAGATGATGCCGGGCCGCTTCGACCTGACCAAGCCCGCGAACCAAGCCAAGCTCGACGCCGTCGAGGAGCTCGCGGTCCTGGCCGAACAGACCGGCGTCTCACTGGTCCACCTCGCCCTGGCGTTCGTGCTGCAACACCCCGCGGTGACCGCGCCCATCATCGGCCCGCGGACCATGGAACAGCTCGACGGTCAACTCGGCGCGACCGACCTACGGCTCAGCACCGACGTCCTGGACCGAATTGACGAGATCGTCGCCCCCGGGCAGATAATCGCCGACGACGGGAACACCTACGTCACCGACGCCCTCACCAACCCGTTCCTACGCCGACGACGCACCTCCTGACAGTTATGCCTTCGGCCTGGCGAACTACGGCGTCGGGCGGCAGCGGAGCCTGTGGGACTACCTGTTCCTGCTGCGGTTCGCGGGACTGTGGGCCGACCTCGGTGACGAGGAGCGCGAGCGGCTGCTCGGGGACGGCTGGGCGTTCCGGTCCCTGCTCGACGGCCTGCCGCAGTACAAGGCGATGTTCGCCCGCGACGCCCTCAAGCACCTCGTCCACCCGGACACGTTCGAGGCGGTCGCGAGCCAGCAGCACAAGCGCAAGATCCTGCGTGTCCTGGGCGGGGTGCCGGTTGGGAAGTTCACGGACAATCGGGAGCTGGAGGCCCTCAGGTTCAAGATGGAGGGCGACGGGACAGCACCCGTCGGTTTCACCTTCTACGACGCGGCTGTGCGCCCGTTCTGGCTGCCCACTCCGGCTGCTGGCACTACCGTCGGCGTCGACCCCGACCAGGACGACGCCACCGCCGCCGCCGCCCCGATCCGACCCGCGCAGCTGGGGTTGGCCGGGCTCGCGGACGCGGTCGAGGCCGAGGGCCTGATCCTCGCGCCTCGGGTCCTGTCGTCCCACGGAAGGCCCAGGAGCGCGGAGGCGTCGAGCAGGACCCCGGTGCCGGTCGACGCGGGCGAAAGGTGCAGCCAGATCCGGTCGCGGAGCTCGGCGACGACCGCCTGCCGGTCCCGGGCGGGCTGGTTCACGTCCCGTTCGGGTCATCGCCGCCGAACGCGTCGTCGTCCCCGTCCGCATCGGGCTTAGGGCCGGCGTCGGGGCGTTCCGCAACGTACGCGGCGACGTACCGGGCGGCGTCAATGAATAACGCCGGACCGAGCGGCCGGAGACGGGTGAGGGCCAGGAGCCTGCCGACGAGGTCCTCGGCCCGGTCTCGTTCCGCGAGGGGCGCCCGGTCCAGGACGTTGGTCGTGGCGACGATCCGCCACCCGGGCTGGACGACGTAGCCCCGGTAGGCAGGGTCGGCGGCGACGGAGACCGGGCGGATCCGGATCGGGCGCCCGTCCTGCTCCAACGGGAGGACGACGGCTTGCCCGGACAGGACCGTGAACAGCGGGCCGAGCGCCCGGTCGGGGTTCGCGCGGTTCATCTCGTCCAGGACAAGCCATCTGTCCGCGTCTATGGCCTCCAGCACGACACCAGGGGCGAACTCCAGCGTCCCGTCCGGCAGTGGCCGCAGGCCGCCTACGGTCTCGTACGTCGACCAGTCGGCGGTCGCTGTCGCCAGGACGTAGCCGTTGCACCGTCCAGCGTCGACGGCGAGACGTGCGACGAGCTCCGCGAGGGTGGTCTTCGCGGTGCCGGGGCGCCCGTGAGGATGACGTGTTTACCGCTGTTCAGCGCCGCGAGCAATCCCGACACGTCGCCCGGCTCGCGGGCCTCCACCTCATCCTGCACCCCGCCGTCGGGGCGCTCCTCGACCAGGCCCCCACGCTGCTGCGCCGCCTCGGGAGCACGACCACCCGCGTACCGAGAGCGGCCTCGCGGGGGTCCGCGGCCCGGTCGACTGGCCCGCCACGGGGCGCGTGCGCCTGCTCGAACGGACCCCGACCGTCGTCACGCACCCGGGCGTCCGCGACAACGACATCGCCGCGAACCGCTTCCTCGCGCTGCTCCTGGCCGGGGTACGCGACCGCGCGGCCTCGCTCGCGCTCCGCGGCGGGCAACCCGGCACGACCGGCGAGATCATCGCCGACCGGGGACGCCGCGCCGCGGCTCTCGCCGCTCACCGCGCTCTGGTAGGCGTCACGCCGTCAGCCCCGACCGCCCGCGACGTCCAGGCGCTCGGGCACGCGAGGTTCGCCCGCAGGAACGAGCCTCTCCTCGACGCCTGGCAGGCCTACAACGGACTGATCCACCGCGGTGACCCGGACGCGGTACGGGACGCGGTCGAACAGTAGGGACTCGCCGTCGCCGCGGACGGGACGCTGTTCGAGATCCTCGTCCTGTTCCGGCTCCGCGACGCCCTCACAGCGCAGAGCTGGCACCTCGACCCGACCCGGCTGTTCGAGGGAAGCCTCACGTTCCGCGGCAGGCGGAGCCCCGACCGGCTCACCTGCATGTACCAGGGTGTCCCCATGGCCCTGAGCGCCGTAAGCCGGTACGTCGCGGCGCAGCAGGCGCACGGGCAGGCCTATCCGAGCGACCTCCGACCCGACCTCGTCGAGGCGAAGACCAGCACCACCGGCAAGGCCCGGAGCGTGCTCATGCGCCGCGCCCTCCACGACCTGTTCGCCTACCGGTGGGCCTACGACACCAAACTGCAGGGCCAGGACACCTGGGGCCTCGGAATCGTCTGGGGCACCGGCCTGGCCGCCGGCAAGCACGACGCAAGGGTGTGCACGCCGGACCTGCTTCCCGCCGTGACAGCGGCTCTGATGCCCTGAGAACCTGGCCCCGAGCGGGCATCCGGGTCCCGGACTCCGGAGTCCTGGGTCCCCCGGACCGGTACAGCCGGCGGGACCCGTCCTGTTCGTACACGACCGCCCAGTCCTGGGAGTACTCCCCGACAGGGGTACGCACCCTGAACCGCCCGGGGAGTTTCGTGAATAGCTGGACGTGCTCAGGGCGTCGATTGGACGGGAGAACGGCTCGGGGGCAGCCGGCAGCTACGAGGTGCAGCTGGTGACCACGAACCCGGCGCCCCGCACCTGGCTGGTCAACGGCTACCCAGGCGTGTCGTTCGCGGCCGGGGACAAGCGAACCCAGCTCGGGGCGGCCGAGAGGAGGGACGCGCCGTTACACCGCGCACCGTGACCCTGGGGCCGGGACGACACGCCTCTGCGACCCTCGGCGCCTCGCAGGCGGCGTTTTCGGATCGCGATGCACGACCACGAAGGCCGCTGACTTCCGTGTCTACCCGCAAGGGGAAACCGGGATCCTTGTTCGGGTTGTGTTGAGCGGTTTGCCGACGAGGTGGCGGCTGCAGGCCCTAGGTTCGGCCAGCCGGCACCTGGGTCGGCCTGTTGTGGAGGACAACGATGCGGATTCCTGGTGTGGTTGGTGCGGTGCTGGCCGGCGGTGGCGCGGTCGCGATGGTGGGGTTGATGCCGGCAACGGCGTCGGCTGCCACGACGGCGCCGAAGCCGTCGGCGTCGTGCAAGGTCCCGGTGTTGTCGGTGAAGCCGCTGACGGTGACGCCGGGTAGCAAGGTGATGGTCTCGGGTGTGAACTTCTCGGGCTGCCCGGCGCAGGGCAGCAAGGTCAAGCCGACGCCGGTCCTGACGGTCAAGATCGCGGTCGTGTCAGCGGCGAAGACCGGCAAGGTGCTGGCCACGACAACGACTAGCAGGACGGGGGTGTTCAGCGTGAGTGTGACGGTCCCAGCGTTGCCCAGCGGTGGGGTGCCGAAGTTGGCGTTGGTGGCTCAGACCCGGGACGCCGCGACCGGCCTGGACTACGTCGGGCTCGCGGTGCTGGCCTACAAGAGCGTTGCCAAGGCACCTGCTCCGGTGGCGGCGCCGGTCAAGCACACCACCCCGGTCGCGCCCGTCCCGTCCGGTGGTGGTGGGGTACCGACCGCGGTCCCAGCCGGCTCCGGGGGCTTGGCGGCGGCCACCAGCCCAGCCACGCGGGCGGCTGAGTTGGCGTTGGGCGGTGCCGGTCTGGTCCTGCTTGCTGCCGGTGGGGTCGGTCTGGGTCGGCGCCGGCAGACCGGCCGGCGGTAGCCCCAGCGTCGGCGGCGCCGCAGTTTCTATCGCTGCGGCGCCGGTGACCTCAAGGACGAACATTTCGGTCATGCGGTTGGAAAGGAGGGTCGGTGCGTCGGCGAACCGGCCCGCGGGGCCTTCAAGGCGGGGTGAGCAGGTGGTGGGTGGCGCTGAGCCTGCTGGCCGGTGTCGTGCTGGTGGTCGTTGCGGTCCTCGGGCTGAGCCGGGATCGGTCCACCCCAAGCAGCTTCGGCGCCGCCGGGCCCATCAACGCCCCGAGCCCGACCGGCGCTCCGGCGGTGCTGCGGCCGCCAAGTCACCCGACGCCGGCGGCTGGCGCGCCGGCAGCGCCGGCTGCCCTAGCCGGTGGGGTGCTGGCAGTCCCGGTCCGGTTGGGGCTCTTGAACTTGGGGGTGCGCGCGACGGTGCAGGGCGTGGTCACCACCGGTGGGGTGCTCGGCGTGCCGGACGACCCGGCCCGGGTGGGGTGGTGGACCGGCAGCGTCCGGCCCGGCTCATCGGCGGGGTCGACCGTGCTGGACGGTCATGTCGACTCCGCGGTCAGCGGCGCGGGAGCGTTGTTCAGGCTGGCTGAGCTCAGCGCCGGGGACCTGTTGAGCGTGACCGACGCCCGCGGCCGGGACTGGACCTACCGGGTGTACGGCCGGCAGGTGTACGCCAAGCACCAAGGCCTGCCCCCCGCGTTGTTCAGCACCACCGGACCGGCCCGGCTGGTGCTGATCACCTGCGGCGGCCCGTTCAACGCCGCCGCCCGCAGCTACCAGGACAACATCGTGGTATTCGCCTCCCCGAAACTGTGACCCGCGGTCCGGCTGCGCAAGCGAAGGCCGCCGAGTGCAGGCGACCGGCCTCATCGATTTGGTCGGTGTGGTAGTAGGTATCGGATGAGTCTCTCGATGGCGACGCCTAGCAGACGGACTCCGACGACGGCGTAGCCGATTTGGAGAAGGGGTCTTTCACGAGCGTTGTTGCAAGGAGCAGAAGTACGACACTGCTGAACAGGAGCAGCGTGCCGCTGGTGGCAGTCCGGGGTTCGCCTTCCACTGCGTTCCCCCTCCGCTACTGCAACGCGAGCGCTGCTTCGGGCTGCGGGAGGGAGGCGGTGAAGGCGCGGCCGGCGGGGCTCAGATCACGGGCGGCTCTGGTCGCAAGCAGGAGTTCGCGTGGTGCGCGGGGTCGTAAGGGGAGGGCGGTGATGCCGGCGAGGGAACGGGCCAGGGCCAGCTGGGGTACGACGCTGACCCCGAGTTCTTCCCGGACCATCGCGAGCAGAGTGGTCATGTCCCGAATGCGGTGGGCGGGGGTCAGTGGCAGGCCTTGCTGTTCGTAAAGCTGGCGGATCAGTGGTTCGCAGCCGCCGGTGGACAACAGAAACGGGTCGTCGGCGAGCTCGGCCAGGCACATCTCGGCCTGCCCGGCCAGCGGGTGCTGGGTGGGTAGCACGGCGAGCATCTCGTCGTGAGCCAACGGCACGGTGTCCAGCTCGGGTCGTGGTCCGGTGACCACCCCGAGTTCGACGGTGCGCTGGTCGATCCAGGCGCTGACTTCGAGATCGCTGCCTTCCAGGAGCACGACCTGGACGGCGGGGTGCTGGCGGGTGAAGGGAGACAGCAGCGGCGGGAGCAGCTGGCACGCGCTGGGCATCACCCCGATGCGCAGTCGGCCCTGCTGGATCCCGGCCAGGCCGGCGGCTTCGTCGGCGAGCAGGTTGATGTGGCGCAGGGTTTCGGTGGCGTGGGGTAGCAGTCGTGCGCCGAGGTCGGTGAGCACACTGCCGGTCCGGTCCCGCAGGACCAGACGCAGGCCAAGTTCGGTCTCCAGCGAGGTCAAGGCGTGGCTGACCGCGGACTGGGTCAGCCCGAGAGCGGCAGCCCCGCCCGTAACGCTGCCCGCTTCGGCAATCGCCGTCAGCGCCCGCAACTGCGCAAGGTTCATGAGGCGGGCTCATGTATTACTTGGCTCAGTCTTGTTGCCTCACCCCACCAGCATCCCTTACTACTGAGCCCCCGGGTCCGTTGCGCCCACGTTCATCGGCTGGGAGGCGCTGTGGCTGTAGTCGACCTGCTGGTGCTGTTGGTCTTGGGCGCTTTGTGGGGCGCGTCGTTTCTGTTCCTCCGGGTGGCCGTCCCGGTGCTGGGACCGGTGAGCCTGATCGAGGCCCGGGTGCTGGTGGCCGGCCTTGCTCTGCTGGCTGTTGGGCTAGCGCTGCGGCGGCTTCCGGACGTGCGTCGCGACGCCGGCCGGTTCCTGACCCTGGGCGCGCTGTCAGCGGCGGCGCCGTTCACGCTGATTGCGGCGGCGGAACTGCGCCTGACCGCGTCCCTGGCGGCGATCCTGAACGCCACGACCCCGCTGTTCGCGCTTGGCCTCGCCGCGATCCGGCTGCGGGAGCCGCTGTCCCACCGGCGCCTGGCTGGAGTGCTGCTCGGTGTGGCCGGGGTCGCTGTCCTGGTCGGTCTGGGCCCACTGCACCTCGATGGCGCCCTGGTCCTGGCCACCGCTGCGAGCCTGCTCGCCGCGCTGTTCTACGCCCTGGGCGGGGTGTACGCCAAGACCCACTTCGCTGATCGCCCACCGCTGGTCACCGCCACCGGCCAACAGCTCGGCGCCGCCGTCTTACTCCTGCTGCCCAGCCTGGCCCTCCCCCCTCGACACCCAGCGAACAGCCACGTGGTGTTGGGCGTACTCACCCTCGCGCTGGCCTGTACCGCTCTGGGCTTCGCCCTGTTCTACCGACTCGTCAACCGCGTTGGGCCCACCGGCGCGCTCACCGTCGCCTTCCTATGGGGCGCTGTCTTCCTCCACGAACCCCTGACGTGGAGCACCCCGGCCGGCCTGCTCCTCATACTGGGCGCCATCACGCTGGTCACCGACATCCATCTGCCCGCCCGCTGCCGCCCGGCGCGACCACCGCTGCGCTCATGAGAAATCGCCGACGCTGACGCAAGCCTCGTACGCCAGCATGATCGACCTGGGGGTACCGGCGGTGCTGTATGGCAACGGTCAGGTATCAGCGGGATGGCGCGTTCAGGTGGTTGGGCCGGCGTTGCTGCTGTCCGATAAGCGCCGGGGGTTTGGCCCATGGTGCGGGCGCATGTGTCGATGAAAGCGCTCGTGGTGGCCCACCCGCAGCGTTGTGCTGTCTCCAATGACGTCACCAGCGGCGCGGCGTCCTCGCCGACCGACGCCGGCTGCCGTGGATGTCGCCGCTCGGAGTCAGCCTCGCCGGCATCGGCGCAGGGCCGGCCGGTCTCGCGCCGACCTACCCGCTGGTGTTCGTTCTGCTCCTGCTGTTCGGCTTCGGCGTCGCGATGTTTCACCCCCCTGCCGGACGCGATGCCCGCCTGGCCGCGGGGGGTAGCGCCACGGCCATGAGCTACTTCGCTGCCGGCGGCAGCGCCGTCCTGTTTCTGCGCCGGCCGCTCAGGCTTCGGGGATGAGGTCGCTGGGATCGGTGTTGCCGCCGCAGATGATGACGGCGACCCGCTCGCCGACGACCGGTCGGTAGGCGCCGCAGGTGAGTGCGGCCAGTGCGGTGGCGCCGCCGGCTTCGGACGCGATCCGGAGGTGGTCCCACAGCTGCTGCCGGGCCTCGAGGATGGCCTGGTCCGGGACCAGGACGGAATGGACGGCTGCGGCCTGGGCGGCGGCCAGGCCGACGCGGCCGATCCGGCGCGCACCGAGGGAGTCCGCAGCGACCCCGGCGACGTCGACGTCCACCGGCCGGCCGGCGTCCAGGGCAGCGGAAAGGGTCGGGATCCGCTCCGGCTCCACCGCTACCAGCCGGGCCCGCCGACCGAACCAGGTGGCGATCCCGCCGAGCAGGCCGCCGCCGCCGACCGCGACGAGCACGGTGTCCACGTCATCGAGTTGCCCGTCGAGTTCCCGCCCGACAGTGCCCTGCCCCGCGGCCACCTCGACATCGTCGTAGGCGTGCACGTCCAGTGCGCCGGTCTCGGCGGCCCGCAGTTGGCTGGCCCGGTAGGCATCGGCGTAGTAGTCGCCGACCACGGTGACCCCGACGCCGTACCGCCGGAGATTGGCGAGCTTGACCGGCGAGGAGGAAGTAGGCACGAACACCTCCGCGGGCACCCCGAGCTCTCGGGCTACATGGGCGACGGCCAACCCATGGTTGCCACCAGAGGCGGCCACCAGGCCGGCGGCGGGGACCCCGGCCGACAAGACCCGGTTGAAGGCCCCTCGCGGTTTGAAGGAGCCGGTGTGCTGGAGCAGTTCGAGCTTCAGCGCCAGCGGCTCCGCGACGCCGAACGCACCCGCCTCCAGGAGCGCCACCGGTGTTGTCCGGACGCGGTCGGCGATCCGTTCCGCAGCGGCCTCGATGTCCGCGCGGGTCGGCAGCCGCTCAGCCGGCTGACTCTGCACCGTAGTCATGCCTACCTGCCCCTCCGCCGCGAGCCGGGTACACGCTGCACCCCAGACTGGCACGGCTGTTTCGGTCCGGTCGGGGCACGCTAGCCGGGCGGCGGTTACCCCTGTCCAAGGTTCCGCCCGGCGGCGCGAGCTGCTGGACTGGCCTTCGACTACGCGCTCGAGCACGGGTTGGCTGCGTCGTCGCTCCGGCCGCCGGCTGCAGCATCGGGGACCAGCCCCCGCGTGCTGCTCTACCTGATCGGCTGGCCGCTTCCGGACACCGCCTGCGGGGGCGCCACCGCCGTACATTGCGAAGGCTTAGGCACGAGGCGACGGGGTAGTCACGGCACCGCTGCCGTAAGGGCGAGGGCAGATCGCGGTCCCGGCCACCACGGCCCGCCCTCGACCCCGACGTAGAGGACTTCATGACGACCAGTACGCGCATCGAGCCGGCCGCCGGACTGCACGGACATCGGATTCACCCGGCGAACATGCTCCGGGCCGGGCTGGCCGAGATGGTCGGCACCTTCTTCTTGATCTTCACCGGTACGGCGACGGCCGGTGCGGCTGCGTTGGGCAAGTCCACCGCCGGCACCCCGCCGGACAGCCTTGCGGTTGCGCTCGCCTTCGGCCTGGTGCTCGTGGCCCTGGTCGGTGCGCTCGGGCAGGTCTCGGGCGCGCACCTCAACGCCGCGGTCACCCTCGGGCTCGCCGTCACCCGCAAGTTCCCCTGGCGGTACGTCCCGAGCTATCTGGGCTTCCAGCTGCTCGGCGCCGTCCTGGGCGCAGGGGCAACCTGGGCTGCCTTTGGCTCCGTGGTACGCAACAAGGCGCACCTGGGTGCGACGGTTCCGGCGCAGGGCGTCTCCGATGGCCGGGCCTTCCTGGTCGAGGCCCTGATCACCTTCCTGCTGGTCTTCGTCGTCGTCGCGGTCGCCACCGACCAGCGCGTGCCCGCGGCCGTAGCAGCGCCCGCCATCGGCTTCGCCTTGATCGCCTCCGTACTCATCGGCGGCGGCGTGACTGGCGGAGCGGTCAACCCCGACCGGGCCCTTGGCCCGGCGATCATGTCCGGGACCTTCACCTCCCTGTGGCTCTACATCGTCGCGCCGCTGCTGGGCGGCATCGTCGCCGCGGTCCTGTACGACCGCGTCGTGGGCCGCGCCACTGCCCCTACGACCGCCGACGGCGACCCTCAGGCCGGCGTCGGCGCCGGCAACCGCGGCCTCGCCACCGGAACGCCACAAGGCACCACCGCCGACTAGCCAGCCTCGGCGGTGTGGGCGCGGGAGTCGGCGTGGACCAACGGGGTCAGGATCGCCGCCCCGACGAGGCTGAGAGTGACGACGAGCGGCCAGCCGCCCGCGGCCTCCCAACGGTGTGCGGACCCTAGGAACGCGACCGGGCCGGCCGTGCCCACGGCGTAGCGCCGGGCGCTCTCGAACAACACCGACAGCTGAGTGAGGCTGACGACCGCGACCCCGGCGAGCAGGGCGCCCGGACCGAACCGAGCAAGTCGCTCCTGGCACACCTCGGCTGCCCCAAGGGGAAGGGCAACAGCGGGAGCCAGCAGGTACCGGCCGCCCGCCGGGAAGCCAGAGCCTGCGGTGAGCGCGACGATCCCGATGCACGCCAGCAGGTACATGCCTCCCACGCCCAGCAGCCCCCACCGCTCCCGCCAGGTCCCGGCCAGTAGGGCAGCGAGAAGCAGCGCGGCGATCAGGAGTTCCCAGGGTCGGTAGAGGTGATGGGACAAGCCGGTCTCGCCCCAGTCCACCTGGCTGATCACTGCGGCCTGGAGCCGAGGGACCTGGAGCAGGCCGGTCCTGGTCAGGTCGACCCAGTCCCGGTGCCCGCCGGCGGCGCTGGCGCCGAGGGCCAAGTTCCAGATCACCGTCCCTCCCGCACCCAGCACACCGGCGCCGATCCCGACCACGGCCGGCTTCCCGGCACGTCTTGCGGCTTCCACTGCTCCCCGGCCGCGCAGCAGGACAGGCACCAGGAAGCCGAACGCCACCCAGACCGGGGCCACCGGACGGCTGCTGGCCAAAAAGAAGCCGACCGGTGCCATCACCCACCACAGCCACAGCGGCGCATGGGGCCGGGTGGCGGCAAGGGTCAAGGCCACAAAGGCGACACCGCCGGCAGCTTCCGGTCCGTTCGGGTTGAGGCTCCAGGCCAGGGCCACCGCCGCGGGAGTGATCGACAACAACAACCCGGTCAGGAGCCAACCCCGTCGTACCCGGGTGCCAAGAAAGGCGATCGCTGCGACGCACCAGAGCACCGCACAGGACAACCCGTTCGCGATCCGGGCAGCAAACAGCGCCGCCACCGGTGTGTGGAAGAGCCGGGCAGCGAGTCCCGGCGCCGCGTAGGCCAGCGGTGGGTAGACGCCGACGTAGCTGTACGCACGTGAGCGCCCGGTCGCCGTGACCGGCCGCAGGCACGATGCGGGCCGGCGGGGTTTGAGGACGAAGCAGCTGGAGTTGGTGCGGGGGTTGAGGTCGGCCGGTACCCGGAAGTGACGGGTGGTGGACTGGATGAACTTGTCCTGGAGGGAGAACGACCCCTTCGGCAGGGCGGGCACCGCGGTCCCGGCGACGTCCCCGCCGCCCACCGCCAACGCCTTGACGAAGTGTTCTTGTTCGTCGGCGCTGCCGTTGTAGGGCAGCGACAGCGTCCACGCCGCCCCGATAAGCACCAGTCCCAGCCCGAGCAGGGCCGCGACCACGACGGTCCGGGGCCTGTTCCGGCGCGTGGGACGGTCGCCGGGGCGGGTCACCCGCGGAGCGTACAGATCTCGCGCGGTTCCGGTGTCAGTTGTGACAGGCCGGGCACTGCGCGGCGATGGTGCTGCCCAGCAGCACGGTGGCGAACACGGCCGCCTCGTCCAGCGTGCCGACGAACTGCTTGGCCGCCGGGGTGTGGATTCCGGCCGGGGTGCCGTCGGTGGAGTACCCGGCCTCCTCCCCGTTCGCGGTGGCGGTCGGTGGTACGACCGTCACCGGCGGCCTGCCCGTGCCGGGCGTCTACACCAGTGAGGTGACCTGGTACGGCGGCGGTGGCGGCCTGTCCTACTTCGAGTCCAAGCCGCCCTACCAGAGCTCGCCGGTACCGGCGCGGCGCGGCGTACCAGACGTGGCTCTGGACGCCGACCCGACCACCGGCTACCAGGTCATCGTCTCCGGCCAGCAGGTGATCATCGGCGGTACGAGCGCCAGCGCGCCGGCCTGGAGCGGGTACTGGGCTGCTGGCACCCTTGCCCGCCCTGGCCGACGACTAACTCAGCTGTTCGAGGATCCGGTGCCGAGTTCTGTGACGTTCTCGTGCAGCTTGGACAGCAGCTGAGACAGGCGTTGGATCTCGGCGGCGTCGAGTCCGACCCGCAGTTGCCGGTCGAAGCCGGCCGCAGCCCCGCGCATGCGGTGGAACGCCGCCTCACCCTGCTCGGTGAGCTCGACGAGATGGACGCGCCGGTTGGCCGGGTCGCGGCGTCGGGTGAGCAGGCCTGCTGCCTCCATGGAGTTCAGGTGGTGGGTCAAGGTTGGTCCCTGGATGCCCACTCGGGCCGCGAGCTCGCTCTGGTTGTTCACCTGTTGGGTCTTGAGCGTCAGCAGGACCAGCCAGGTCGGTAGTGAGCCGCCTGCCGATACAAGGGTCTGATCGAAAGCGCGGCTGACCGCCCTGGCCGTGCTGGACAACTGGCGCCCGATAGCCGGGCCGTCGGGTCGTCGGGGCACCGTCGAAGACTAACAGAGAGGCTTCGAAGGCAAACGCATTGACATCGAAGCATTAGATACCTACGTTCGTGTGCATGACCTCCACCAATCACTCGAGCCACAGCGCAGCCCGGGGTGGGCCGCCGCTGGCGATCGTCGCGGCTGTGTACGCCACCCTGTTCCTCGCCGGCCTGGTCACTACCGGTGTCCTGGCCGGCCGGACCTTCCCCTCACCGTTCGGCGAGGACATCGCGATCCGCGCGTACTTCGCCGGAGCGCAGGACGCCGTACGGGTCGGCGCGGTGCTTCAGTTCGGTGCCGCTGTCCCACTGGCGATCTTCGCTGCCGCCGTCCACGCCCGGCTGCACCAGCTCGGCATCCGCGTCGCCGGCGCGACCATCGCCCTGGCCGGCGGCCTGCTCGCGTCCGGCTTCGCCATGTTGTCCGCCCTGTTGCAGTGGACCCTGTCGCGGCCGGCTGCAACCAGCCAACCGGCGATGGTGCGCGCCCTGCACGACCTGGCCTTCCTGACCGGCGGCCCAGCGCACGTCGTGACGTTCGGGCTGCTGCTGGCCGGGATCGCGGTACCCGCCCTGATCGTCGGTCTCCTGCCACGCTGGCTGGCCATCGCCGGGCTGGTCCTCGCCGGGACGGCCGAGCTGTGCACGCTGGTACTGCTCATCCCCGGGTTTGGCGTGCTGCTTCCGCTGGCCCGGTTCGGCGGCATGGCCTGGCTGATCGGCGCGGGAGCTGCGCTGCCGGTGACGCGCAGGCCCGGGGCCGCGGACCAGACCGGTTCACGATGACGACGACCACCGGCCGGTGCCCGGCTATGGCCGACCTCACTGGCATGTCCGCTGTGGTCACCGGGAGCTCACGCGGCATCGGCCGCGGCATCGCCCTGCTGCTCGCGGCCCATGGCGCCCGGGTCGTCGTGCACGGCCGCAACCCGGACGCCGTGCAGGAGGTGCGGCAAGCAATCCAGGCGGCGGGCGGCACGGCGCTCGGCGTGCTTGCCGATCTCACCGACGCCGACGCGGTAGAGCGCCTGCGCAACGAGGTCGGGTCGGCGTGGGGCACCCCGGACATTGTCGTCGCCAACGCCGGAGGGAGCCCGGTGCGGCCAGGGCCGGTCGAGGAACTCAGCCTGGAGGACTTTCACGCCTCGATCGACGGCAACCTGACCGCGACGTTCCTGACCGTCAAGGCCTTCACGCCCGGCATGAAACAACGCGGGAGCGGCGTCATCGTCATCATGTCCTCGGCCGCCGCCCGGCGACCCGACGCCCGATCTCCCGTCGCCTACGCCGCAGCCAAGGCCGCGATCGAGCTGCTGACCAAGGACCTGGCCGCCCAGGCCGGCCCCTTCGGCATCCGGGTCAACTGCGTCGCACCCGAGACGATCCTCACCGAGTCCAACCAACAGCTGATCCCCCCGGCCCTGCAGGCCGAACTGGCCGCCGCACATCCCGCCCGCCGGCTGGGCACCGTCGACGACGTAGCCCAAGCCGTACTGTTCCTGGCCAGTGAGCAGTCGGCCTGGGTCACCGGCATCACCCTCGACGTGGCGGGCGGGTCGGTGCTGCGCTGAACTCCCGCAGGCACCATCGGTCCCCGAGCGCCACCGTCCGCCCCGCAGTTCAGGCGTCGCGGCGCTTCATCAGATAGGCGCCGACCAGCAGTGGCACGGCAACCCAGGCGCAGAACACCAGGAATCCCACCCAGGGCGTCAGGTAGTTGGTGCGGGTCTGGTGCACGGCCAAGATCTCGGAACCGGCGTTGCTCGTGAAATACCGCTGGACGGCCTGCCCGATGCTGCCCGGGATAGCCAGAGTAATCGGCGGCACGACCAGCAGCAGTGCCACGGCCGCGGTGATCGCGGCCGCGGAATGGCGCAGTAGCAGCCCGCAGGCCAGCCCGAACAGGCCACTTACCCCGACGTACAGACCGCCACCTATCACGGCCCGCAGGACGCTCGGCTCGCTCAGGCTGGCGCCCAGACCCCGGGCGGCGAAGATCAACTGTCCGAGACCGAAGGCGGCAAAGGAGGTGATCAGGCCGACGACAAGCGCCACCAACGCAAAGACCAGCGTCTTGGCGCTCAGCAGACGCATCCGGTTGGGCACCGCCGTGAAGGTGGTGCGGATACCGCCGGTGGAGTACTCGCTGGAGATGATCAAGACTCCGAGTACCGCAATCGCCAGCTGCCCAAGTGCCAGCCACTGCAAGCTGAACGAGGTCGGGTCGAACACGGCCCGGTTGCGCGCCGACACCGAGTCGTAGTTGTGGTTGTACAGAAAGTCGATCAGGGCGCCGAGCCCCACCGTGATCGCCATGAGCGCCAGCAGCGTCCAGAACGTGGAGCGCAACGACATCAGCTTGGTCCACTCCGAGCGCATGACCCGGGGCAGCGTGCTGCGCGGGGCAGTGCCGCCCGGCGCCGTACGGGTGGCTGTCGCGGTGCTCACGAAGAAACCTCCTGGGCCTGGCGCGACGTCGCGCCGCCCGGCGCGTGATACTCGACGCTGTCCCTGGTCAGTTCCATGAAGGCCTCCTCCAGTGACGCCTTCGCCTGGAACAGCTCGTGAATGGTGATGCCGTTGTTGGCGGCCAGGTCACCTACGTCGGCGCAACTCGCCCCCCGCACCTCCACGTAGCCCCCGACCTCGCGCAACTGCAGATCCTGGTGGCGCAGCAGCTCGGCCAACGCATCCTGCTTGGGCGACTTCACCCGCACTGCGTTGCCCGAACTGGAGGCGATGAACTCCTCGGTGCTCATGTCCGCGATCAGGCGACCGCGCCCGATCACGACCAGACGCTCCGCGGTCAAGGACATCTCGCTCATCAGGTGACTGGAGACCAGCACCGTACGTCCCTCGCCGGCCAGCGTCTTCAAGAAGTTGCGGATCCACTGGATGCCTTCGGGATCCAAGCCGTTGACGGGCTCATCGAACAGCAGCACCTGCGGCTCGCCGAGCATGGCCGCGGCGATACCCAAACGCTGCGACATCCCCAGCGAGAAGCCTTTGATGCGGCGCTTGGCGACACTCTGCAATCCGACCAAATCGAGTACTTCGCCGACCCGGGTGCGGGCGATGCCGTTGGACTGGGCCAGGGCCAACAGGTGGGTGCGGGCACTTCGCCCGCCGTGGACATCTTTGGCGTCCAGCAGCGCGCCGACCCCGTGCATCGGGCTGCGGGCCTGAAGATACTGCCTGCCGTGCACCAAGGCCCGACCGCTGGTGGGCCGGTCGAGCCCGAGAATCATCCGCATCGTGGTCGACTTGCCGGCGCCGTTGGGGCCCAGGAACCCAGTGACCACACCCGGCAGCACATCGAAGCTCAGGTCGTCCACAGCCAACAGGGAACCGTAGCGTTTGGTGAGACCCTGTATCTCGATCATCAACCCTCCTCGAACGCACGATAGCGTGCGCTACGGACGATCCTCCGAAGTCGCAGCGTCTCGACCGAAGCTCTCCTGCAAGGCGCGACAGGAGACCAGCGCCACCGGTCAGTTCCGGGCCGGGCGCAGCATCGCGGGGTGGAGCTGCCCGGCGTTCCCGCGGCGGTACAGCGCAGCCGGCCGACCGCCGCCGGGCCCCGGCGCGCTGTCCTGGCCGGCCGGCATGAGGAAACCCGGCGTGCCCGTCGTCTTGCGGTGGAAGTTTCGGGGATCCAGCGCAACCCCCCACACGGCCTCGTACACGCGACGCAGGTCGGCGACGGTGAACTGCTCATCGCAGAACGCGGCCGCGAGCGGGGAGTACTCCAGCTTCGCCCGGGCCCGCTCGACGCCGGCGGCGAGGACTTCGGCGTGATCGAAGGCGAGCCGGTCGCGGTCCACCGACGCGACCGGCGCCCAGGCGACCGAGCGCGCGCCCGCGCCGGGCGTCGGAGCCGGCAGGTCGGCGGCGAACACGAGGTAGGCCACCGAGACCACCCGCATGCGCGGGTCTCGGCCGGGATCCCCGAACGCACCGAGCTGCTCGACGTGGGCCACGTCCCGCCGTACCCCGGTCTCGCGTTCCAACCGTCGTACGGCGGCGGTGTCGAGGTCCTCGGCGGGCTGCACGAAGCCGCCGGGCAGGGCCAGGGCAGCCCGGTACGGGTGGGTGTCGCGTTCGACCAGCAGCACGCTGAACACCGCATCGCGCACTGTCAGCAGCACGACGTCGACCGTCACGGCGAACGGCGGGAAGGCGCGCGGATCGTAGGCCGCGAGGAACTCCTGCGGCGCGCTCACTCCAGCACGGCGGTCCAGGCCGCCGGCCCGGGATCGAGGTCGCGGGCCGCGGCTGGCAGCTCGGCCAGGGACGCGGCGCAGCGCTCACGGGCGGCGGCGAGGTCGTCCACGAGCGGCACCTGCAGGGGCCGTCCGGCGCCGCCGGGGGCGAGCCGTAGGGACTCCGAGCCGCCGCCGCGGTAGGCCCACTTGCGGCCACCGATGGTGGTCTTGCCGCTGCTGGTCTTGGCGACCGGCCGCATCGCGGAGGACGGGTCATCGGACTCGGCGATGGCGACGAGCTTGTAGACCAGGCCGGCCGTCGGCGCACCGGAGCCGGTCACCAGCGACGTGCCGACGCCGTAGCTGTCGACCGGCTCGTCGCACAGCGCGGCGATGGAGTGCTCGTCGAGGTCGCTGGTCGCGACGATCTTCGTGCCGGTGGCCCCGAGGGCGTCGAGCTGCGCGCGGGCCTGTCGGGCCCCGAGCCGCAGGTCACCGGAGTCGAGCCGGACGGCCCCGAGCGAGGTCCCGGCGACCGACACGGCCGTCGAGATGCCTTCTCCTACCTCGTAGGTGTCCACCAGCAGCGTGGTGCCGACGCCCTGCGCGGCGAGCTGTGCCTGGAACGCCTCACGTTCGGTCGGGAAGGCCAGGACGAAGGCGTGGGCGCTCGTGCCGATGGTCGGCAGGTCGTAGCGCCGCCCGGCTTCCAGGTTGCTGGTGCCGGAGAAGCCGGCCACCCACGCGGCCCGGGCGGCGGCGACAGCGGCCTGCTCGTGCGTCCGGCGGGACCCCATCTCCAGCACCGGCCGGCCGCCGGCGGCCAGGACCATCCGGGCTGCCGCCGAGGCGATCGCGCTGTCGTGGTTCAGCACCGACAGCACGAGGGTCTCGAGCAGCAAGCCCTCGCCGAATGTCCCCTCCACCGTCATGACCGGAGAGCCCGGGAAGAATGTCTCCCCCTCGGCGTACGACGTGAGGGTGGGCGTCACGGAACGGCCGTCGAGCCAGGCCAGCGTCGAAGGATCGACGACGGACTCGAGGGCGGCGAGCTCGACGGCGCCGAAGCGCACTTGCGGCAGGAGCCGCGCCAGCCGGCCCGGACCGGCCACGACTCCGTACCGCCGTCCGGGTGCCAGGCGGCGGGTGAAGACCTCGAAGACCGCCCTGCGCTCGGCGAGCCCGGCAGCGACCGCGCCGGCAAGCATCGTCAGCTCGTAGCGGTCGGTCAGCAGCGCCACGGACACGCGGCGGACGCTACCCGGGCGGAACCGCACAGTGCTTGACTGGTGGGCGTGCCGGAACTGCCGGAGGTCGAAGCCCTCGTGGGGTTTCTTCGTGCACGGGCGGTGGACCGGGTCGTGGCCCGCGTGGACGTCCCCGGGATTCAGGTGCTCAAGACCTACGACCCGCCCGTGACCGCGCTGGCCGGCCTGGCCGTGTGCGGCGTCGCCCGGCACGGCAAGTTCCTGGACCTGGACGTCTCCGGCCTGCACGTGGTCGTGCACCTGGCCCGGGCCGGCTGGCTGCAGTGGCGGGATGCGCTGCCGACCGCACCACCCCGGCCGGGCAAGGGGCCACTGGGGCTGCGCGTGCACCTGGACGACGGCAGCGGCTTCGACCTCACCGAGGCCGGCACCCAGAAGCGGCTGGCGGTGTACGTCGTGCGGGACGCGGCCACCGTGCCCGGCATCGCCCGGCTCGGCGTCGACCCACTGTCTCCGGAGTTCACCGAGCAGTTCCTGGCGTCATTGCTGGCCGGGGTGCGTGGTCAGGTGAAGGGGGTGCTCACCGACCAGAGCCTGATCGCGGGGCTGGGCAACGCCTACAGCGATGAGGTGCTGTGGCAGGTGCAGCTATCGCCGTTCAAGCCCGCCGGGAACCTCAGCGAGCAGGACGTCGCCCGGCTGCACGCCGCGATCCTGGCCACGCTGCACGCAGCGGTCGGTCGGGCCGAGGGCCTGGCTGCGAAGGTGCTGAAGGCCGAGAAGAAGGACGGCCTACGGGTGCACGGTCGGGCCGGCCAGCCGTGCCCGCGCTGTGGCGACACCGTGCGCGAGGTCTCGTTCGCCACCAAGTCCCTGCAGTACTGCCCGACCTGCCAGACCGGCGGTCAGCCGCTGGCGGACCGCCGGCTGTCCCGGCTGCTCAAGTAGTCCGATCGCTCAGCGCGCTTGCGTCTCTGCCGGGTCGGACTGGCGTCCCGCCCTGCGCGCCGAAGAACCGGGCCGCCGCCACCCGGGTGGACAGCGACCAGGTCGGATAGGCGTGGATGGTCTGGGCGAGGCGACCGACCAGCGTGCCGCTGCGCATCGCCAGCGCACCCTCGGCGATCTGCTCCCCGGCCATCGGGCCGACCACCGTCATCCCGGCCAGCTTGCCGAGCACTATCCCGCCCACCCGGGCCTTGACCGCGACGAGCTTGACCAAGCCGTCGGTCTCACCGGCCGCCCGCGCCCGGTCGCTGCGGCTGTCCGGGACGGTCGAGACGAGCACCCGGTCCCCGTACGCCGCCACGGCCTGCTGCTCGGTCAGCCCGACGTGGGCGACCTCCGGTTCGGTGAAGGTGACCCACGGCACGACGCTGTCGTCCCAGCTTGCCGCGCGCAGCGGTGCCGCGAAGGCGTTCTTGGCGGCCAGCCTCCCCTGCTCGTCGCCGACATGGGTGAACTGCAGCAGCGAGGTGCAGTCCCCGGCCGCCCACGTTGCCGGCCCGGCCTTGAGGTGGTCGTCGGTCAGCACTCGGCCACTGACGTCCAGCCGGACGCCGAGCAGGTCCAGGCCGATGTCGTTGGTGGCCGGCTGCCGCCCGACGGCCACGAGCAGGTGCGAGCCGGTAAGGGTCGTCCCGTCGGACAGGTGCAGGGTCGGGCCGGGGCTGACCCGCTCGACGGTCGTTCCCACGCGCAGGACCACACCCTCGCGCTCCAGCACAGTGGTCAGGGCCCGCACCGCCTCAGGCTCTTCGCGCACCAAAATGCTGGGCGCGGCCTCGACCACCGTGACCTTCGAGCCGAGCCGGCGGAACGCCTGCGCCAGCTCGATCCCGATCGGGCCGCCGCCCAGCACCAGCAGGTGCTCGGGCTGCTGGCGCAGCGCGAAGACGTTCTGGTTGTCCAGGTACGGCGTGTCGGCGAGCCCCGGGATCGGCGGTACGGCGGCGCGCGAACCGCTGGCCAGCACGAACCGCTCGGTCGTGATGCGGCGACCCTCGACCTCGATGGTGTGCTCGTTGGTGAAGCGTCCCCAGCCGCTGAGCAGATCTATGCCCTCGCGGGCCAGCAGCCGAGGTGACTCGTCCCGCTCGACGTCGGCCACCACCCGGGCGACCCGTTCCATCACTGCGGGGAAGTCCACCTGCACCTGCGCCGTGAAGCCGTACGACGGGCCGGAGCGCGCCGCCGCCACCCGGCGGGCGCTCTCCAGCAGGGCTTTGCTGGGAACGCACCCGTAGTGCGTGCAGTCGCCGCCGGGCCGGCCCGCCTCGACCAGGGCCACTCGGCGCCCTGCTCGCACGGCGCTGCGCGCGGCACCGAGTCCGCTCGCACCGGCGCCGAGCACCACGAGGTCGTAGTCGGTCACCCCCGCAGTGTGCCTGCCCGCGCCTGCTGGCTCGTGGCAACCCGGAACGCCGCCAGCGGCGCGAAGACGTAGAACAACGCATCGAGCGGTTTGAACAGGTCCTGGTAGAAGCGGAGGAGGTGGCCGGAGGTCAGGACGTCGGTGAACGACAGCGGCGTCCCGCTGCGGCTGACGGCGCCGGCGACCAGGTACGCGTCGGCGAGCACGTCGCCCAGGATGCAGCCGAGCAGGCCGATCACCGCAGCCACGATCGGCAGGCGGGGGTTGCGTCCGCCGATCCTCCCGACCGCGAACCCGACGAGCGCACCGACGCCGATCGCGGCGTACCCGATCTTGTAGTCGGTCACCGACACCAGCACTGCCCACAGCACGGCTCCGACCAGGGCTCCGACGACGCCGGCGACGGTCCCGGCAGCGACTCCGCCCGGCCCGGGAATGCTTCTCATCGGCGGACGGTAGTGGCCGCTAGATCGCCCAGGGGACCCATCGAGCACACTGCCGCGCATGACATGGCGACTGCTCGCCCTCCCACCGTTGCCGGCCAGGGTGCTCCAGGACGTGTTCGGCGACCCTCGGCTGGAGCTGGTCACCCCCCCGGAGCGGACCCAGGCGGCGGTGGAGACGCTGCTGCCGACGGTGGACCTGGTGGTCGGGGACTGGTCGCACACCCTTCGCATCGACGACCCCGGGCCGCGGGTCGCCCTGGTGCACATGCCCAGCGTCGGGGTGGACGTCATCGACCTCGACCGGTGCGCCGCGCGGGCCGTCCCGGTGACCAACTGCGCCGGCGCCAACACCACGAGCGTCGCCGAGTGGTGCGTGTCGGCGACGCTCGCGCTCCTGCGCCGCACGGTCGAGGCCGACGCCGCGGTACGCCGGGGCGAGTGGCCGCAGACCGAGCTGCGCGGGCGCGAGCTGGCCGGGAGCCGGGTCGGTGTGCTCGGCATGGGGTCGATTGGACGGCGCGTAGCCGAGCTGTTCGGGCTGCTGGGCTGTGCGGTGGCCTACTGGTCGCGCAGCCGGCACGAGGATGCGCCGGCGACCTACGCCGAGCTCGACGAGCTGGTGGCGACCAGCGATGTCCTGGTGACCGTCATCGCGCTCAGCGAGCAGACCCGCGGCATCGTCGATGCTCGGCTGCTCGACCGGGCGAAGCCGGGGCTGCTGCTCGTCAACGCCGGTCGCGGCGCCTTGGTGGACGAGCCGGCCCTGCTCGCGGCTTTGCAGAGCGGGCAGGTGGGTGGGGCCGCGCTGGACGTGTTCGCGACCGAACCGCTACCGCCCGACTCACCGCTACGAGACGCTCCCGCAGTGCTGCTCAGCCCGCACATGGCCGGCTCGACCCGGCAGGCGTCGGTGCGGATCCTGGAGCAGACCAGGGCCAACCTGCAGCGGGCCCTGGCCGGCGAACCGGTGCAGAACGTCGTCAACGGCCAGTCCGCACAGGTCCGCCGACGCGAGCCGCCGCCCTGATCGGCCTCCTGCTCCGAGTCAGGGTGCAGGATGCGGGACGTGGTCCTGGTTGTGGCGCACCGCGGTTCGTCCGCGCTGCACCCCGAGCACACCCTGGCGGCGTACGAGAGCGCGATCTCAGAAGGTGCGGATGCGCTGGAGTGCGACGTCCGACTGACCCGGGACGGGGTGCTCGTGTGCGTCCACGACCGGCGGGTCGATCGGACCTCCGACGGGCGCGGGGTCGTCTCGACGCTCGAGCTGGCCGATCTCGCCGAGCTGGACTTCGCCTCCTGGAAGGCGCGGCAGTCCGGCGCGGTGCTCGAGGCGTCCGGGGAGGAGCCGGACCGGGACCGCAGCAACGTGCTCACCTTCGAGCGGTTGCTGCAGCTCGTCCTGGACCACGCGCGGCCGGTCCAGCTGCACGTGGAGGCCAAGCACCCCACCCGCTACGGAGGTCTGGTCGAGCGCCGGCTGGTGGAGCTGCTGGAGCGCTACGGTCTGACGGAGCCCCGGAACGGCTCGGTCTCGCAGGTCACCGTGATGAGCTTCGCGTTGATCTCCCTGCGCCGGCTGCACGCCCTGGCACCACACCTGCCGACGGTGCTGCTGCTGGACCGGGTGCCCCTGCGGCTGCGGGACGGGAGCCTTCCGCCGCAGGTCGCCGTCGCCGGCCCCTCGCTGGAGGTCCTCACCTCGCACCCCCGGTACGTCGAGCGGGTGCACGCCCACGGGGGCCGGGTGCACGTGTGGACCGTCGATGCCGACGCTGACATCACGGCCGTACTCGCGCTCGACGTGGATGCCGTGATCAGCAACGAGCCGCGCCGGGTACTGGCTCAGCTCGGCCGGGTCTGACCCGTCGCCGGCCGTCCGGGGTCGGGAACCGCCCCTCTGGTGGTCCGCGACCGGGGGGTAACCCGACCGTCAGCGCCGAGCGGAAGCCTCAGCCGCTCAGCCGGCCAGCCGGCTGGCCGCTCACCTGGCCGGCCGCTCAGCTGGCAGCCGCTCAGCCGGCCAGCAGAGCCTGGCCGAGGGCGGTGCCGGACAGCCACGCGGCCTCCACCTTGGCGGGCCCCCAGCCGTCGCCGCAGAGACCGACCCGGGCGACCCCGAGCAGGTGGGGCGCCTCGCGGGTGCCGACCGGCTTGGCGTACGTCCAGCGCTGCACCTGCGACCAGGTCGGCTCGGTCAGCCCCAGCAGTCGACACAGGGCAGTGATCATGGCCGGGCCGGCCGCGGCCGGGTCGGCGAGGTGCCGCTCGGCGAAGCCGGGCGTCGAGTGCGCAACCAGCACCGGGGCTGCGTCGCCGCGTCGGGCCCCGTCGTCCGCCACCCACTCCAGTACGTCGCAGTCGTGCACGAAGACCCCGTCGAGGTCCCAGCTCCGGCTCGGCCAGCCGGCGGCCAGTGCGAGGACCGGCTGCCAGGCGCGGTCCGCGATCGCAGCCCGCTCGGCCGCGAGCTCGGGCGCCAGCAGACGCAGTGCCTGCGGGTCGGGCATGGCCAGCACCACGGCGTCGTACGCGACGGCGTCGATGGTCGGCCCGGGTCCGACGGCCTGGACCTCGACTCGCTGCCGGACGTCGAGCCCGGCGGCCAGGTCCTCCACCAAGGACCGCAGGCCGGCTCCGGCGCCGTACCGGATCGGCCCCTGCTTGCCCGGCCCCAGACCGGTCGGAGAGCCGGTTCGGAACGTGTCGGTCCAGGGCCGGGCGAGGCCGCGGGCTACCCAGTCCTCCACGACCGCGAGGAAGGCCGGGTCACGGGCGGTGAGGTAGCTGGCTCCCAGGTCGACCGGTCGGCCGGCCAGGGCACGCGACGCCATCCGGCCACCGGCGACCCGGCCCCGGTCGAGCACGACGACCTCGTGGCCGGCGCCGTCCAGCACGCGGGCGCACGCCACCCCGGCGATGCCCGCCCCGACGACCGCTGCCCGCATCCCGACATCCTCGGCCCGGTACGGGGCGCGGCGCACCTCGGATGTGGTCCTACGCTCGCCTGGCGCCGCACCGACGGTCCGGCGCCAGGCTGCCCAGCCGTACCTGCACTTGGCAACAGGAGAACGAGGAGCCCCCGATCAGCACCCGCCGCCATCAGCCTGTTCGCCCGAGCGGCGCCGTGTCGACGGGCACCCGCCCGGACCCCGCCGACGCGGTTCCCGTCGTCGGTCAGCGCGAGCCCTGTCCCTGCGGGTCGGGCAAGCGGTACAAGGCCTGCCACGGCCGACCCCAGGGCGCGGCCTACGTCGCCCGACCCTTCCAGGGGCGCATCGATGAGACCGAGTGGGTCGCGCTGCGCGAGATCGTGTCGGCCGCGACCGCACCGCTGCGGCTGCGGGACCCGGGCGAGCGGCAGGTCACGCTCTCGACCGTCCTGCCGACGTCCTGGTCCGGCATGGTCCGCGCCGACGGCCGTTCCTACCTCGGGCTGCAGGTGCCGAGCCGCTCCGGCGACGTCAGCCGGGAGCTCGCGGCCGCGCTGCTCGAGGTCCTCGTGGCCGAGCCGGGCAGCTCCGTCGTACCCGTAGGTCTGCCAGGCCCCGGTCCGCGGCTGCAGGACCTGCTCGACGACGCGCCGCTCGAGGTGAGCGTGCACGAGGGGTTCGACCACTGGGTGGACGGCGCGCCCGACCCCGGCGGTGAGGTTGCGGCCGCCATGGAGCGGGCCAACGCCTCAGTGGTCCCCACGAGTGCGCTGAGCTCGGTCAGCAGCGCGTACTGGTGCCGACTGCGCGACCGGGAGCACCTGCGGTGGGTGCTGCCCGAGGACGAGGAACCGCTGCTGGACGCCCTGGCCCGGCTGGCGCCCGGCGGCGGCCTGTCGCTCGGCGCCGGCACACGGTACATCGGGAGCTTCCGGGCGCACGGTCTGCTGGTGCCGGTCTGGGACCTGCCGGCGGGTACCGGTGCCGACGCGGTCGAGGGGCCGGCGGCCGCGCTGCGCGGTCGACTGGATGAGGCACTGGCCTCGGGTGCGCCGCTGACCGCGGAGCAGCGGGGCGCCCGGTCCGGGCTGCTCACCCGGCAGATGACGCTGCGCTGAGGGCGGGTTGCGGGTCGGGATCCGCCCCGCGTGGGTCACCGCCAGGGGGCGTAACCCGCCGCTCGGCGCCGCCCGGACACTGGTCGGTGGCTGGCCGAGTTGCGGGTACGACGAAAGGGACTACGGCAACTGGTCGCGCAGGACGGGGCAGGACATGCAGCGCGGGCCGCCCCGCCCGCTACCGAGCTCGCTGCCGGCGATCCGTACGACCTCGACGCCGGCCTCCTCCAGCCGCGCGTTGGTCTCGGTGTTGCGCTCGTACGCCACGACCAGGCCGGGAGCGAGGGCGAGGGTGTTGTTGCCGTCGTCCCACTGCTCGCGTTCGGCGGTGACCGGGTCCAGGCCGGTGTCGACGACCCGCAGCCGGTCGATCTGCATGGCCTTGGCTGCCGCCTCCAGGAAGCCGGTGGGCCCGCCGACGATCAGACTCCCTTCGCCGTCAGGGGTCACCGGGTAGGCCAGGAGCGTGTCGGCGACCGCAGGGAACATCACGACCGCGTCGATGTCGACCATGGTGCAGATCGTGTCCAGGTGCATGGTCGCCCGCTCCTGCGCGATCGGTACGGCGAGCACCGTGTGCGCCACCCCGGCGGCGAAAGCGCGCAGGGCGAAGGCTTCGACACCGGCCGGCGTGGTGCGTTGCCCGACACCGACTGCGACCACCCCCGGGGCGAGCAGCAGGACGTCGCCGCCCTCGAACCACGCCTCGCGCGCGCTTCCGCCGTACAGCAGCGGGGTGCCGGCCAGCCGCGGATGGTGCCGGTAGATCGCTCCGGTCAGGGACGGCTCGCGCTGGCGGGCCGGCATCGACGGGCTGGTGATCGCGACGTGGTCGGCGACCAGGACCGAGGAGTCGCGGGTGAACAGCAGGTTGGGCAAGGGCCGTACGACGAAGTCCGCAGCCCCGGCGAGGCGGGCCACGACGCCCTCGGGTCCGCTGCGCGGCAGCTCGTCGTGGGTAAGGCCGGCGGCCAGGACCCCGGCCAGCTCCTCGCTGGGCAGGTCGAGCAGCCACCGGCGCAGGGTGGCGGCGAGGGTCGGGCCCACGACGTTCGCCGCGACGGCGACGTGCACCGTCTCTGCCCGGGCGGCCGGGACCTCAAGGCACTGGGCCAGCAGCTGAGCCAGGTGCAGCACCTCGACCCCGCGGTCCCGCAGGGCCTGGGCGAACGCGTCGTGCTCCTGCTGCGCCCTGGCGACCCACGGCAATCCATCAAACAGCAGGTCGGCGCTGTTACGCGGGGTCAGCCGGCTGAGCTCCGGCCCGGGACGGTGCAGCAGCACCGTTCTGAGCCGGCCGACCTCGCTGGTGACGCCCACCTCAGCCATCCGCAGACCCTAGCCATCAGCAGATCGCGGCCAGCCGCAGATCGTGGCCAGCCGCAAACCCTGGCCACCGCTCCTGGCCGTTCTACGCGGCGCTGTCCTGCGACTCCTGCCCCTGGACGAGCTGTACGCGCAGCCCTTCGAAGAAGGCCAGGTTGATCGTCGAGCGCCACCACGCCCCCCTGACGATGCGCGGGCCCCAGGCGGGGCGCCCAGCAACCAGCGGACCTACCGCCTTCTCCACCCAGTCCTTGCCGTGCCGCGGGTCGACCTCGGCGTGCTCGACGTAGAACGGGTAGGCCTGCTCCGGAGCCCCGAGGCGGTCGAAGGCCTGCAGCACCAGCCGGCAGCGCGGCCCTGCCTGCAGCTCGAGCAGCCCCAGCGCGCCGATCATCTCGGGCTGCAGCCACCTGTTCGTCGCCAGCAGGCCGCCGAGGGCTGAGCGTTCGAGGGCGTGCACCTGCATGGCTGAACGCGGTACCCGTGGCATCTGCACAGCCGCAACCAGGTCGTCGTGCAGCTGCGTGTGCACCGCAGCCGGGTCGCCGTTGCCCATCTCGTCCCAGTAGTTCTGCGCCAGCTCAAGTTTGGCGCTGCCGGACAACCCGATCTGGCAGGCACTCACGAGGTCGTCGAAGCCTCCGTCCGGGCCACCCTCCAGGGCCAGGAATGCCACCAACTCAGGCCAGGTGGCCTGCTTGGCCAACCACTTGTACGCCGCCGGCAGCCGGTCGCGAGCCGCCACCGAGCGCATTGCGGTGACGGCGCGCTCGGCGCTGGTGGCCTCGGCCAGGCGGCCGGCGTCCTGCCACATACGGTCGAGTTCCACGAGCCATTCGGCCTCGAGCCGCGCCTTGATCTCGGCCACGGCTGGATGCCCCTGGAACCGGGCTGCCTCCCCGATCTGCTCGAGCGGCGCCGTGTGCAGGTCGTACACCGTCAGGAGCGCGAGAAACCGGTCGCGTCGGTCGGTACCGGAGCAGCCCCGCAGGGCGTCCAGGGCCACGGCGTCCTGCGCGGCGAGTGCGTCGGACAGGCGTGAGTTCAGGGTCGCGCCCGAGGGCGCCGGTGTCGATGAGGCAGCGACAGACGCTGCGATCGGAAGGTGCAGGGGCGGGGCGAGTGCAACGGGTGGGGTCATGACCAGCTGTCTCCGTACGACGTCGGGCGGGTTCGGTCAGAGCTTTGCCCCTCTTGCGCCCGCTCACCCCTGCCGGAGCGGGCTCCTGCTCCGCCCCGGTCGCCCGGTCGTCCTCGTTTTCCCGGCGTACTAGTTTCCGACAGATGGGACTGATGGACGGCAAGGTTGCGATCGTCACCGGTGCGGGTCGCGGTATCGGACGGGGTGAGGCGCTGCAGCTCGCGCGCGAGGGGGCGAGCGTCGTGGTCGGCGAGGTCGACGAGGCAGCCGGCCTGGCCGTCGTGGAGGAGATCCGGGCCGCAGGCGGCTTGGCCGTGCTGCACCTGGGTGACTGCTCCGAGGTCGAGCAGGCCGAGTCCATCGTGCGTACGGCGGTCGAGCAGTTCGGCGGCCTGGACGCGCTGGTCAACAACGCGGGCATCCTGCGCGACCGGACGCTGGCCAAGATGGCGCCGCAGGAGTGGGACGCGGTGATCAAAGTGCATCTGCGGGGGCACTACGCGCCTACCCACGCTGCCCTCAACCACTGGCGCGGCGCCGGCGCGGCTGGTCATGTGGTCTGCACGGCCAGCACGAGCGGCATCCTCGGCAACTTCGGCCAGAGCAACTACGGCGCCGCCAAGGCCGGCATCGCGGCGTTCGCGCAGATCGTGGCGATGGAAAACTGGAAGCACGGCATCACCGTGAACGCCATCTGCCCGGCAGCGCGCACCCGAATGACCGAAGGCGCGTACGGCTCGATCGCCGGCGACGCAGAGGGCTTCGACTTCTGGCACCCGGACAACGTCGCGCCGTTCGTGACGTTTCTGTGCAGCGACGCGAGCAGCCACATCAGCGGGAAGGTCTTCGGGGTGCAGGGCGACACCGTCGAGCTGTACCGGCCGTTCACGAGCGAGGCGGTCATCGACAACGGTGCGAGCGCGTGGGACCCGGCCGCGTTCGTCAGCCGCGTCGATGAGCTGTTCACAGCCACCGGGATCGCTCCTGCCGCGGAGAACGGCATGGCCCGGTTGCGCTACAGCATGACGAATCGGACAGCGTGAACGTCACACCTTGCTTGAAGGTGAGACCTGGCTAGCTCGCGATCGAGACGATTGTCGCGGTGGTTGACCCATCCCCACCGGGCATGGCGGGGGGCAGGAACGTACAGAGCGCCAGTGAGAGGACCCCAAGTATGATCAGCATGGACCAGGCACGGACGCTGCAGGGCAAGAAGCTCCTCGGCCAGGGCGGCGAGAACCTCGGCACGATCGACGTGCTGTACGCCGATCGCGACGGCAACGAGCCGACCTTCGCCACGGTGAACACCGGGATGTTCGGCTCCAAGACCAGCTTCGTACCGCTGTCGGCCGCGAACCTCCAGGGCAACGAGGTCGTCGTCCCCTACGACAAGGAGCTCGTCAAGGGCGCCCCCAGCATCGAGGCGGACAGCGAGCTCAGTCCTGAGGAGGAGCAGCGCCTGTACAGCCACTACGGCGTCACGGGCGGGCAGTCCTACGACAGCGGCGCGGGCACCGAGTCCAACGTGGGCACGGCGGGCGGTACGAACGCTCGGGACACCGGCACGCAGGGCGCCGCGACCCAGGGGCACGACACGTCCGGCCCGACGACCGACGACGCCATGACCCGCTCCGAGGAGCGACTTCAGGTCGGGACGCAGCAGGTCGAGACCGGCCGCGCCCGGCTGCGCAAGTTCATCACGACTGAGAACGTGCAGACGACCGTCCCGGTGAGCCGCGAGGAGGTCGTGGTCGAGCGCGAGCCGATCACCGAGGCGAACAAGGGCCAGGCGCTGGACGGACCCGACCTCTCCGAGGAGGAGCACGAGGTCGTCCTGCACGCCGACCAGCCGGTCGTGAACAAGGAGACCGTCCCGGTCGAGCGGGTGAAGCTCGGTACGCAGCAGGTGACCGAGCAGCAGCAGGTCAACGAGACCGTGCGCAAGGAGCAGATCGAGACCGAGGGCGTCGAGGGCGACCGACCGCGTCAGCAGTAGCACGGCCCTGCAGGATCGCTGACGGGCCCGTCCTCCCGGTGTCAGCCGGGGGTGGCGGGCCCGTCGCCGTGTGCTGCCGCAACGGCCTGGGCGAGCACCTGCTTGGCCGGCCGCTCCAGCGCGGCAGCCGCCGTGACCACGTCCTCCCATTCCGGGTTGGCATTGACCCGGGCGCCGTCGAGCCACGCGGTCTTCACCCGGATCGGCTGGCCGTCCACCAGCACGGTCGCTTCGGTCCGCTCCAGGGCCCGCTTGGCCGGGCGGCTCTCGCGCAGGCCGATCGAGGATGTCTGCCGGAACACCACCCCAGCGGCCGCCGTCACCGCATCGGCGCGACACAGCACCGACAGGGTGTGCGCCGGTCGGCCCTTCTTCATCACGATCGGCGTCAGCCACGCGTCGCTGGCGCCGGCCTCCAGCAGCGCCACAAGGACCCCGGGCCACAGCCGTGGGTCCTGGTCGTCCACATTGGTCTCGAGCAGCACAGCTTGCTCGGACGGCTCCGCGTCCCCCACCCGCCGCGGGTCGGCGGCGACGCGCCGGTCCGGAGTGGCACCCATGGGCTCGCCGAGGACGAGCCGCAGCACATTGGCGAGTTCGTCCGGGTCGCGGGCGCCCGCGCCGTGACCGGTGCATGTCGGGGCCATAGGCGGCAACGGCCCCCAGTGGGTCACCAACGTCGTGAGCAGGGCGGCGCCGGTCGGAGTGGTCATCTCGCGCGGTGACCGGCCCGCCTGCACGGGCCGCCCCGCAAGCAGGTTGAGCACCGCCGGGACGGGCACCGGCAGTGCCCCGTGCGTACCCCTGGTCGTGCCGGAGCCCAAGGACAGCGGCGAGCAGTGCAGTGCACTGAGGCCGAGCTGGTGCATCCCGGCCGCCACGCCGACGACGTCGGCGAGGGCGTCCAGAGCGCCCACCTCGTGGAAGTGGACCTCATCGGCGGGGACGCGGTGGACGGCCGCCTCAGCCGAGGCCAGCACAGCGAAGACCGCGAGCGCCGTACGGCGGACGGGGTCGGGCAGGTCCGCGGCGCCGAGCAGCTGCCGTACGTCGGCCCAGGTGCGGCTCGGCACCGTGTCAGCGGCCAGCACGTCGACCTTCGTGGCGCCCAGGCCGGAGCGGGTCACTGCAGTCGCGGAGAGGACGATCGGCTCGACGCCGAGCCGGTCGACGGCCTGCTGGAGGACTGTCAGCGGCACGCCGACGTCGACCAGGGCGCCGAGCAGCATGTCGCCGCTGGCACCGGCCTGCCCGTCGACCCAGCCGATCACGACAGCTCGAAGCGCCCGGGTAGCCCCGAGCGCCCGGGTAGTTCCGAGCGCCGCGCGCTGCGGGCGACGCGGGCGGCGAAAACTCCTGCGCCGAAGCCGTTGTCGATGTTCACGACGGCGATGCCGGGCGCACATGAGGTCAGCATCCCCAGCAGCGCGGCCAGTCCGCCGAAGGCGGCGCCGTACCCGATGCTGGTCGGGACGGCGACCAGCGGCGTGCCGACCAGGCCGCCCACGACGGACGGCAGGGCGCCCTCCATGCCGGCAACCACGACGACGCAGTCGGCACGATCCAGGGCCGGGCGGGCCGCCAGCAGCCGATGCAGCCCGGCGACACCCACGTCATCGACGCGCTCGACGGCCGCCCCGAAGGCCCGAGCGGTGAGGGCCGCCTCGGCGGCGACCGGGCCGTCGGAGGTCCCGGCCGCGAGCACGGCGACGTGGCCCCGCGGCGCTGGAGCCGCGCCCACCAGGACTGTCGACCCGTCGACCTGCGTCTGCTCGCCGGCGAGTGCCTCGACGGTCTCCGGCGGGCAGCGGGTGATGAGCACCCGCGTGGCGCTGGCGCGGAGGGTGGCCACCACGTCGAGCACCTGCGCGGGAGTCTTCCCGGCGGCGTAGACAACCTCGGGATCGCCGGTCCGGAGGGCCCGGTGGGTGTCGACCAGGGAGTGCGCAAGGTCGTCGTACGGCGCGACCGCGAAGCGGTCCAGCACATCGATCGGGGCGAGTTCGCCAGCGGCAACCGCGGTCAACAAGCGCTCGGCTTCGTCGCGGTCCACGTCGAGACCCTAGGGCTACCCTCGCGGCGTGCCCGGCACCCCTCCGGCCCGCTTCGGCTTCCTCGGCCCGGCCGGGACGTTCGCCGAGGCTGCCCTGCGCACCCTGCCGGCGGCAGCCCGCGCGGACCTGCTGCCGTACGCCTCCGTGCCTGCCGCTCTGGACGCCGTACGGCGGGGGGAGTGCGACAGCGCGGTCGTGCCGTTCGAGAACTCCGTGGAGGGCTCGGTGCCGACCACGCTGGACGACCTCGCGACGGGCGACCCCTTGCAGGTCGTGCGCGAGGTGCTGCTGCCGGTGAGCTTCGCGCTGCTGGTACGACCGGGGACGACGCGGGCCGACGTCCGGACCGTGGCCACGCACCCGCACGCCGAGGCGCAGTGCCGCCGGTGGCTGCGGGACGCGCTACCGGACGCCGCCGTTGTCCTCACCGCGTCCACAGCTGACGCCGCCCGCCTGGTCGGCCAGGGCGAGTACGACGCGGCGGTCAGCGCACCGGTTGCAGCCGGGCACTACAGCCTCGTGACCCTCGCCGACGACGTACACGACAACGACGGAGCGGTCACCCGGTTCGTGGTGGTGAACCGCCCCGGACCGGTCGGACCGCCGACCGGCGCGGACCGCACAACCCTTGTCGCGTTCATCGCCGAGAGCCGGCCTGGTGCGCTGCTGGAGGTGCTGACCGCGTTCGCCGTACGAGGCCTGGATCTCACCCGCATCGAGTCCCGCCCGACGGGTGCCGGGCTCGGTGCCTACTGCTTCTCCCTGGATTGCACCGGCCACCTGTCCGACCCGCGGGTGGGCGAGGCCCTGTCAGCGCTACGCCGGGTGTGCGCCGACGTGCGCTTCCTCGGCAGCTATCCTAGGGCCGACGGCGTGACCTCGGAGCAACGTCGAGGCACCACCGACGCCGAGTTCCGCGACGCCGCCGCCTGGCTGGAGCGCCTCCGCACCGGCGGTTGACCCGCCCGCGCTGCCACTCCCCGCGCTGCCCCGCCCCCCTGCCCCCGCGCTGCACGACGATCTTCACGAGGCTGTCGGGAGGCGCGGAGACGTAGTGAAGATCGTCGTGCGCAGGTGGAGGTGCCGCTCGCGCTCACACGCGCAGTCGCACGCGCACGACGATCTTCACGAGAGCGTCCGGTGGTTGTGAAGATCGTCGTGTACGTGGGGTGCGCCCCTCGGCCGCCGATAGACTGGCCCGGATGATCGACCTCAAGCTGCTGCGCGACGACCCGGAACGCGTCCGCGCCTCCCAGCGGGCGCGCGGTGAGGACCCGGCCTTGGTCGATGCCCTGCTCGCAGCGGATCAGGCGCGGCGCGCAGTCGTCACCCGCGCCGACGGGCTACGGGGCGAGCAGAAGATCGCCTCGCAGGCCGTCCGGACAGCGGGTGCGGACGAGCGGCCGGTGCTGCTGGAGCGCGCCAAGGCCCTGGCGGCGCAGGTCAACTCGGTTGAGGCCGAGCAGGGCGAGACCGAGCGCGTACTGCGGACCGCTCATCTCGCGGTTCCCAATGTGGTGCTCGGGGCACCGCCGGGGGGTGAGGCCGACTTCCTGCTGGTCGAGCAGGTCGGGGAGGTGCCGACGTACGCCTTCGCGGTCCGGGATCACCTGGAGGTCGGCGAGCGCCTCAAGGCCATCGACACCGAGCGCGGCGCCAAGGTCAGCGGGTCCAGGTTCGCGTTCCTCACCGGCGTCGGCGCGCTGCTGGAGCTCGCGCTCGTCAACATGGCGGTCGACCGCGCCGTGACGGCCGGCTTCACGCCGATGATTCCGCCGGCGCTGGTCACCCCGGACGCGATGGAGGGGACCGGCTTCCTCGGTGCGCACGCAGCCGAGGTCTACAAGCTCGCTGCCGACGAGCTCTACCTGGTGGGGACAAGCGAGGTGCCGCTGGCGGCGTACCACTCGGGGGAGGTCCTGGAGGTGCTGCCGCTGCGCTACGCCGGCTTCTCCTCCTGCTTCCGGCGCGAGGCCGGCAGCTACGGCAAGGACACCCGCGGCATCATCCGGGTGCACCAGTTCGACAAGGTCGAGATGTTTTCCTATGTCGAGCCGGCCGACGCGATCGCCGAGCACCAGCGGCTGCTGCAGTACGAGAAGGACTTCCTCACCGAGCTCGAGCTGACCTTCCGGGTGATCGACGTGGCGGCAGGGGATCTCGGTTCGAGTGCAGCCCGCAAGTACGACTGCGAGGCCTGGCTGCCGTCGCAGGAGCGCTGGCTCGAGCTGACCTCGACGAGCAACTGCACCGACTTCCAGGCGCGCAGGCTCGGGGTGCGCGTCCGCACGGACCGGGGCCCACAGGTCGCCGCGACATTGAACGGCACGCTGTGCGCGGTGGGCCGCACCATCGCCGTCCTGCTCGAGGTGCACCAGCGCGAAGACGGCTCGGTGCACGTGCCGGTCGCGCTGCAGCCGTTCCTGGGCGGCCGCACCGAGCTCGTCCCCGCGTGATGCCCCGCGCGAGGCCCCGCCTGGTCGCGACGGACCTGGACGGCACCCTGGTACGCAGCGACGGCACCGTCTCGGCGCGTACGACGGCGGCGATCGCCCGGGTCGAGGCCGCGGGCGTCCCGTTCGTGATGGTCACCGGCCGGCCGCCGCGCTGGATGAGCGCCGTCGCCGAGGCAACGGGCCACCGGGGGCTCGCGGTCTGCGCCAACGGGGCGCTGGTCTACGACCTGGACGCGGCGCGCGTCGTGCGTACCGACCTGCTCTCGAGTGCGGCCGCGCTCGGCGTCGTCGACGCCCTGCGCCGTGAGCTGCCCGGGATCACCTTCGCCGTCGAGCGGCACGATGCCGGCTTCGCGCATGAGCCGGCCTACCGGCCCCGCTGGGACTCAAGCGACGGGCTGACCCAGGCCCCCGTCGAACAGCTGCTGGCCACCGGGGTGGTGAAGCTGCTCGCCCGGCACGAGGAGCTGACCGCCGACGAGCTGCTCACGGCGGCGCGGCGCGCGGTAGGGGCCGGCGCCACACTGACGCACTCCTCCTCGGACGGCCTGCTGGAGATCAGCGCCGCCGGGGTGTCAAAGGCGAGCGGTCTCGCATCGCTGGCCGCCGATTTCGGGGTCGAGGCGGGCGACGTGATCGCGTTCGGCGACATGCCCAACGACCTGCCGATGCTCGCCTGGGCAGGCCGCGCAGTCGCAGTCGCGAACGCCCACCCCGACGTACTCGCTGTGGCAGGTGAGCTCACCGCGAGCAATAACGACGACGGCGTTGCCCAGGTGCTGGACCTGGACTTCACGTAGGAGTGAGTCAGAGGTACTGGCCGGTCCCGGCTTGCGGCTGGGGCATGCCGTTGGCCAGTCCCGGTGGCCCGGGCAGTGCGGGCTGGCCACCCCGCATCTGCTCCAGCTGCATCTTCATCGCCATCTGCTGGGCGAACAGCGCGGTCTGGATCCCGTGGAAGAGCCCCTCGAGCCAGCCCACCAGCTGGGCCTGGGCGATGCGCAGCTCGGCGTCGCTGGGCGAGTCGTGGTCGAACGGCAGCGTCAGCCGCCCGAGCTCCTCCCGCAGTTCCGGGGCGAGCCCCTCCGACAGCTCCCTGATCGAGCTCTCGTGGACCGCCCGGAGGCGGGTCCGGGCGGCGTCGTCCAGCGGCGCGGCCCGGACCTCCTCGAGCAGCTGCTTGACCATCGAGCCGATCCGCATGACCTTCGCGGGCTGCTCGACGAGCTCGGCCGGGCTGCGTTCGTCCGACGCGGGGGCCGGCTCGACCGGCTGCCCGTCCTCGTCGACCAGGACGACCTGCTGCTGGGGCTCTGTCATGCCTTCATCCTGACCCGTGCGGCAGGCTCCTACGCATGCCTCTGGATACTGCCGCCGTCCGCGCCTGCTTCCCGGCCCTGAGTCAGGGGCTCGCGCACTTCGACGGGCCGGGTGGCACGCAGGTGCCAGAGGCCGTCGCGGAGGCGGTGGCCGCGGCGTACCGCAGTGCGGTCAGCAACCGGCACGGGGCGTTCGCGAGCAGCGTGCGGGCAGACGGGATCGTCGAGGCCGCGCGGCAGGCCGTCGCGGACCTGCTCGGCGCCGACCCAGCTGGCGTCGTGTTCGGGCAGTCGATGACGGCGAACACCTACGTGCTGGCGGGCGCGCTCGCGAAGACCTGGACCCCGGGGGACGAGGTCGTGGTGAGCCGCCTGGACCACGACGCGAACGTACGGCCGTGGGTGCAGGCCGCGGCCCGGGCCGGCGCGACGCTGCGCTGGGCCGACATCGACCTGGCCACCTGCGAACTGCCGGCGGAGCAGTACGAGCGCCTGCTGTCCGAACGCACCCGGCTCGTCGCCGTGACCGCTGCCAGCAATGCCACCGGCACCCGGCCTGACCTGCGCCGGATCATCCACACGGCCCATCAGGTAGGCGCTCTCGTGCATGTCGACGGGGTCCACGCCACCCCGCACGGGCCGGTTGACGTGGCCGCGCTCGGCGCCGACCTCTACGCCTGCTCGGCGTACAAGTGGTACGGCCCGCACCTGGGCGCGACGGTCGCCAGCCCGGAGCTGCTGGACACCCTGCACCCCGACAAGCTGCTCGCCAGCTCCGAGGACGTGCCGGACCGCTTCGAGCTCGGTACGCCGGCCTTCGCCCAGCTCGTCGCGGTCACCGCGGCCGTCGACTGGATCGCCTCGCTCGGCACCGGAACGACCCGGCGGGAGCAGGTGCTCTCGGCCATGGGTGACCTGCAGCAGCACGAGCAGGCGGTCTTCGCGCGCCTGATGGCCGGGCTGCGGGACCGCCCCGACGTCCAGCTGCTCGGCGCGCCGGCCCGGCGTACACCGACTGTCGCCTTCACCGTCGAGGGACGTACGCCGCAGGAGGTCGCCGCCGACCTGGGCCGGGCCGGGGTTGCGGTGTGGGCGGGTGACTACTACGCGGTGGAGCTCATGCGGGCCGTCGGGCTGGGCGAGCACGGGGCCGTGCGCGCCGGGGTGGTGGGATACACCAGCGACGACGACGTCGACCGACTGCTGGAGAGTCTGTGAAGCCTGAGGTCAGCCGCACCACCTGGCGTGCGCTGGAACCGTTCCACGCGATGGTCTACTTCACGCCTGACCCGCAGGAGGAGTACGCCGCGATCGGCCTGGACAGCTCCCAGAACCGGGCGATCGGTTACTTCCCGGCCCGGGCGGCGGCGATGGGCGCCGTGAGCTGGCCCGTCGTGCAGGCGACGTTCTTCAACTTCTCCCCGCTCGCTGTGCAGTCCGGCATGGCCGGCGTCTGGGAGAAGGTGACGCCGCAGCAGGTGCTGGACGCGCGCTACCGCGGCGTCGACCGCGCGCTGCGCCGGCTCTGCGGGGACCTGCTGGACGGCCCGGATGTCGCCGAGGCGCTGACGCTGGCCCGCACCGCCTGCGAGGGGTGCACGCCCTACGGCCGTCCCCTGTACGCCGGGAACGCCGGGCTGGCCTGGCCGGCCGAGCCGCACCTGGCGCTGTGGCACGCCAGCACCCTGCTGCGCGAGTTCCGCGGGGACGGCCACATCGCGGCACTGGTCAGCGAGGGCGTGACTGGGCTCGAAGCCGCCGTCCTGCACGTGGCCCAGGGCGATCTGTGGACCCGCAGGCCGCTGCAGGCAAGCCGCGCCTACTCCGACGACGAGTGGGATGGGGCGATCGCGCAGATGCAGGAGCGCGGTTGGCTCGACGAGCAGGGCGCGTTCACCGAGCAGGGCCGGGCCTCACGTCAGCGGGTCGAGGACGCCACCGACGTGCTCGCGCTGCCGGCATGGGAGCGGATCGGCGAGGACGGCTGCGCCCGGCTACGCGGGCTCATGACCCCGCTGGTGCAGGCCATCGTGGACGGTGGCGGCTTCCCGCTCGCTGCCACCCGCACCTGACGCCGGGGGCCGCGGCGGCTGAGCGTGGGTGACGCGTCGCTGACGTCGCCAACCTGCTGTTGTGCTGGTCGTCGCGGCGACAGCCTCAGCGGACCTGCAGCACGATCTTGCCGATGTGGGTGGACTCCTCGAGCAGCCGGTGCGCGTCGGCGACCTGCTCGAGCGGGAACACCCGGTCGATGACGGGCCGCACCTCGCCGGCCTCCACCGCCGGCCAGACGCCGGCCAGCACGGCGCGGACGATCTCGGCCTTCTGCTCGGTCGGTCGGGCGCGCAGCGACGTCGCGTGCACCGCGGCCCGCTTGGTCAGCAGGGCGCCGAGGTCGAGCTCGGCCCTGGAGCCGCCCTGCAGCCCGATGACGACGAGCCGGCCGCCGGTGGCCAGTACCTCGACGTTGCGGGCCAGATAGCTGGCGCCCATGTTGTCCAGCACCACGTCGGCGCCGTGGCCGCCGGTGGCCTCCCGGGTCTGGGCCACGAACTCGCTCGTGCGGTAGAGGAAGGCCTGCTCTGCGCCGAGCTCAACCGCCCGGGCCGCCTTCGCGGGCGAGCCGACCGTGCAGAACGCCCGGGCGCCGGCGCGGCGGGCGAGCTGCAGCGCCATGGTCCCGATGCCGCTCGTACCGCCGTGCACGAGCAGGACCTCGCCCGGCTGCAGCCCGGCGAGCATGAAGACGTTCGCCCACACCGTGCAGGCTACCTCGGGCAGGCTCGCGGCCTCGACCAGGGACACCCCCGGCGGTCTGGGCAGCAGCTGCCCGGCCGGTACGGCGACCCGCTCGGCGTACCCGCCGCCGGACAGCAGCGCGCACACCTCGTCGCCGACCGACCAGCCGCTGACGCCCTCGCCGAGGGCCGCGATCGTCCCGCTGCACTCCAGCCCCGGGTACGGCGGCGCGCCCTTCGGCGGCGGGTAATGACCCGTGCGCTGCATGACGTCGGCCCGGTTGACGGCGGTCGCGGTGACCTCGACGAGCACCTCGCCCGGACCGGTCACTGGTTCGGGGACGTCGGCCAGGGTGAGGACCTCGGGGCCGCCGTAGGACGGGAGGGTGACAGCGCGCATGCGCCGGACAGTAGCGTCGCGGCCATGTCCTTCTACGAGCCGCTGGGCGAGGACCGCTGGAGCAGCACCGTGCACACCATCGGTCCTTGGGACGCCTCCTCACAGCACGGCGGCCCCCCGAGCGCGCTGCTCGCCCGTGCCATCGAGCGGTGCGAGCCGCGCGAGGACGTGGTCGTGGCCCGCATGACCGTTGAGCTGCTCGGCGCCGTACCCGTCGGCGAGCTCGACCTGCGCACGCGGATGCTCCGGCCGGGGCGCAGCGTCGAGCTGGTCGAGGCGAGCCTGTCCTCGGGCGGCCGGGACGTCGCCCGCGCGCAGGCCTGGCGCATCCGTCGGACGGCGGGGGCGGAGGTCGCCAGCCGTGACGTGCCGGCGCCCGCATTGCCGCCGACGACGGTCGAGCGCGAGGCGGGCGGTTGGGTCGAGGGCTACCTGCAGGCGATGGAGTGGCGCTTCGTGCGCGGGCACTTCACCGAGCCCGGGCCCTCGACCGTGTGGGGTCGTATGCGCCACCAGCTCGTGCCCGACGAGGAGCCCAGCCCGCTGCAGCGCGTGATGATCCTTGCCGACAGCGGCAACGGTGTGTCCAGCGAGCTGGACCTGGGCCGGTGGTTGTTCATCAACCCCGAGCTCACCGTGCACCTGCACCGGATGGCGGCTGGCGAGTGGATCTGCCTCGACGCCAGCACCGCGATCTCCGACGGCGGCGTGGGGCTGGCGACGTCGGTGCTGTCCGACAGCGACGGTCCGGTGGGCGTCGGGGCGCAGTCGCTGCTGGTCTCCCCCCGCGGCTGATTGCAGACCAGGTCGAGGACGGGAGCCGCATGGTCGAGCAGAGCACGGGAGCGTTGGCGGGGATGCGCGTCGTGGAGCTCGCCGGGCTCGGCCCCGGCCCGTTCGCGGCCATGCTGCTGGCCGACCTCGGGGCCGAGGTCGTGCGCATCGACCGCCCCGCGGCCCAGGGCGCCTCACGGCAGGATGTGGTCAACCGCGGGAAGCGCTCGCTCGCCGTTGACCTGAAGGACGAGGCCGGCCGGGACCTTGTCCTGCGGCTGGTCGACACCGCTGACGTGCTGCTCGAGGGCTTCCGGCCGGGGGTGGCCGAGCGCCTGGGGCTGGGGCCGCAGGAGTGCGCGACCCGCAACCCGCGCCTTGTCTACGGCCGCATGACCGGCTGGGGACAGCAGGGTCCGCTGGCGGGCGTCGCCGGCCACGACATCGACTACATCGCGTTGTCCGGTGCCCTGTGGGCGACCGGCCGGGTGGACGAGCGGCCGACCCCTGCGCTGAACCTGCTGGGGGACTACGCCGGCGGCTCGATGTTCCTCGTGATGGGGGTGCTCGCCGCCCTGATCGAGGTCGGTCGCAGCGGCCGCGGGCAGGTCGTGGACGCGGCCATGGTGGACGGCGCCTCAGTGCTCACGACCATGTTCACGGCGCTGCGCTCGATGGGGGTGTGGGAGGGCGGTCGCGGTCAGAACGTTCTGGACACCGGTGCGCCGTGGTATGAGGTGTACGCCTGCGCCGACGGCCGCTTCGTCGCGGTGGGCGCGCTGGAGCCGCAGTTCTACGCCGAGCTGGTGCACCGCACCGGCTTTCGTGTCGGGGAGCCCGAACAGGCGCGCGTACGACAGCCCGGACCCGACCGGTGGGCCGTGGACAAGGCGCTGTGGGCGCAGCTGTGGGCGACCCGGACCCGCGAGGAGTGGATCGCGCTGCTGGGGCACACCGACGCCTGCGTGCAGCCGGTCCTGGACTGGGACGAGCGGCTCGAGCACCCGCACCTGCAGGCGCGCGGCACCTTTGTCGAGCTCGACGGCATCGTGCAGCCCGCACCGGCGCCACGGCTGTCGAGGACACCGTCGGTCGTACGCCGCAGGCCGCCGGTGCCCGGTGAGCACACCCGGGAGGTGGCGGCCGAGCTGGGCCTGGACGTCGAAGCCCTGCTCGCCTCCGGGGCCGTCACCCAGGCGGCACAGCAGTGAGCGTGGACGGGCCTGCGGCCGAGGCGGCGGTCCGCGCGTTGCTCGTCGCCCTCGGCCAGGACGTGACGTCGGAGTCGCTGGCCGGGACGCCGCGGCGGGTCGCGTCGGCCTTCGCCGAGCTGCTGGAGCCGCACGGCTTCGACCTCACGACGTTCCCCAACGATGAGCAGTACGACGAGCTGGTGGTGGCCCGCGCAATCCCGTTCGCCTCGCTCTGCGAGCACCACCTGCTGCCCTTCGTCGGTGTCGCGCACGTCGCCTACCTGCCCGGCAACCGCATCCTCGGACTGTCCAAGCTGGCCCGCGTCGTGGAGTTGTTCGCGCGCCGGCTGCAGGTGCAGGAGCGGCTGACCACGCAGGTGGCGTCTTGGCTCCAGGAGCAGCTGCGGCCGCGCGGCGTCGGTGTCGTGCTCGAGGCCGAGCACCTGTGCATGAGCATCCGGGGAGTACGGGCCAACGGCGCGACCACCGTCACCTCGGCCCTGTACGGCGCCCTGCGCGATGATCCGCGTACGCGCGCGGAGTTCCTGGCGCTGGCCACCTCCCGCCGCTCCTGACCCGCACCTCCCCGACACAGCAGATCCCCAGCACCAGGGCGCTGGGGAGCTACTGAAGATCTTGAGGGATGGAGCAGGCTCAGGTGCGCCTGGCTGTGCGGTAGGCCTTGCGCAGGGCCCGCTCGATCGGCAGGCCGGTGTGGTACTCGACTTTGCGCACGACGCGGGCCGGGCCGCGTAGTCGTCGCCGCAGCGTCCCGGCGGCAACAGCGCCCGCGCCCGGACCCTGCGGCGCCACCGGCAGCACGGCGTACGCGCACTGCACCGTCACCTCATAGACCGGTGCCCCGACCAGGAGCTCCAGGTCCAGCTCCAGGTGCGGGTCGGTGCCGTCCACGATCAGGAGCTTGGGACGCAGCCAGGAGCAACGGGTGAGCGCCAGACGACTGAGCAGCTCGGGGGTGTCCATGACCAGCTCGACCGGCAGGTCCGCGCCGCGGGCCCAGCAGCGCACCGACAGCCAGTCGATCCGGAGCACGGCCGGGTCGTTGACCGGGTCGATCCGTACCTTGCGCAGCTGCGGCCCCTGCAACGTGGCGCTGACGTAGGTCAGCCCGAACCGGTTGCGACGGGCGTGCACCGCGACCTTGGCCGCCTCGCTGTAGCCGGTGCCACCGTCGACGAAGACCTCGAAGGCGCCGGCCTCCACCACGCTGCTCACGGCCTCGATCGGCAGGCGGCCCATCGCGATCTGCTCGGCTGCGTGCGCAAGGTGCTCGTCGCGCAGGGCCGCCAGGCCGAACGGCCAGTACAGCTCCCCCATGGGTACCGCGATCAGTCCGGCCGGATCCAGGTGCCGCAGGGCCCGGACGATGCCGCTGCCCACGATCGGGTCGGTGCCCTCGGAGCCGTAGTTCTCATCGTGCACCCAGGTGCTGAAGATCCGCGCCTCGGCCTCGGTCGGCGCAGCGACGGTGCGGGTCAAGGTCGCCCGCAGCAGCCGGTGGCCGTGCTGGTCGAGCCGTGGCAGCCGCCCCGGCAGGAAGGCGGCATAGCGGGCCCACTCCCGCTGGAAGGCGAACACCCCCTTCTGCACGGTGTCGCGCTGAACGCTCTGCACGAGCCCGGCGTCGGCGCCGGGACCGGCCAGCACCGGTTCCAGGCCGGCGGTCATGCCGATCTGGGAGCCGAAGTCGGGCATGCACACCTGCTCGAGGATCTCCGGGCTGCGCAGGATGGCCGCGGACTCGTGCTCCGGGTGGCCGTTGGCGATGAGGAACCCGTCGAGGTCGGCGCCCTCCATCACCCGCGCGAGCGCGCTGCCGCTGGTGACCAGGTACAGCCCGAGGGTCTCTATCGGCACCTGCTCCTGATCCAGGATCTGCTGGAGCATCCCCTGGATCGAGCCGGCCCAGCCCAGGTCGACCAGCACCATGCGGCCACCATCGGGCACGAGCGACCGGACGTAACGCACGACCCGCTCCCGCAGGGCCCGGCTGGAGGCCACGATCTCGCTGCGGACCTGCGGGTCGTCGGTCAGCGCGGCGAGCACGGTCTCGGCCAGGAGCGGGTCGTTGAGCCGGCCGTCCCGGTGGTCGGCCAGGCCGGGTACGGCTGCCACGTCGAGCCCGAGCGTCGTGCAGAACTCGCTTACTGTAGGCATCCGCCGACGGGTCAACAGCGTCTGCAGCTCATGCCGGGTGCCCTGCCGGATGCTCGCCCGGGCGCAGACCTGCCGGGACAACCAGGTGCGTTCGCCGCGTACGTCGGAGTCGAGGTAGGAGCCGGCGACGTCCACGAGGTCGGCGAGCACCGCCCCCTCACGCATCAGACAGAAGACCGTCTGGACCTCGGCCTCCTGCGCGCGGCGGTGGATCCACTCAGTGAAGCCGGTGAACACCGGACCCAGATGGGCCGCGCCGTACCGCCAGAACGACTGCAGTTCCTCCGGCAGCGCGGCGGCGGCCCCGCGGAACTCGACCTTGGAGCGCAACCCGGTCAGCCCGAGGTCGCTCTCTGGAACAGCCGCCGGGTCCAGCAGGTAGGACGCCTCGGTGAGCAGGACGCCGTGCAGCGCGGCCGTGCGACGTTCCAGGTGCACGACTCGTACGCCCAGGCGCTGCGGCACCCGTACATCGGCCTCGAGGTTGTCGCCCAGGTGCACCACCGCGGCGGCGTCCACCTCGAGCTCGGCCAGCACGAGGTTGAACAGCCCGTGGCCTTTGCCGATCCCGTGGGCGCTGCTGGCGAAGATCCGCTCGAAGCGGAGCCCGGCGAGCGGCCCCACGTCCAGCAGGCTACGCAGCTGCTGCTCGCTGAAGTAGGTGTCGGAGACCGCAACGAGCCGCTTGCCGCGCTCCTGCGCCAGCGCCAGCACAGCCGCGACGTCCAGATCCGGCAGCAGCAGCTCCTTCTCGACCTCCACCTCGATCTCCACGGCCCGGTCGGGGCCATGAGGCAGCACGTGATCCGGCAGCTGTGCGTAGATGCGGGCCAGGTCCACCTCGACCCCGCCACCGCCGGCCTGCAGGGTCACCCGCGCCTGCGCCTCGGCGCGCTGGCGCAGGTGGTCGAAGGTGTGGGGGGAGATGTGCGCGGCCAGCAGGCCCCGTTCCCGCAGGCGCCGGCCCACGAGCGGGAACGCGTCGACCGGCTCGGCGACCATGCGCCAGAGCATCGTGTCGAACACGTCCACCGAGACGACCTGGACGTACGGGTCGTCGAGCGCCTCGACCAGCGGGCCCAACCGCACGTCGGTGGTCACCGGCCGGTCGTCGTGGGCGCGCAGCGCGGTCTCGGCGATGTGCCGCGTAGCGATGTCAGGACCTCCAGGCAGGGCGGGCACGGCAGCGCCGTCGTGCAGGCGCCCCGCACATGGACTGCCCGGCACCGTAACATCGGCGCTCCGCCTTCTTGCCTGAGCGGCGGCGTCGACCTCGTGGGGATCCCGTGCCCGTTCCGCTCCTGCTGCACTCGCTGACCGAGCACCAGGACCTCATCCTGGACTGCCTTGACGTCGTGGGTGCCCGGCAGGTGGTCGAGGTCGGCAGCGAGTTCGGCGGCTTCACCTCGGCGCTGGCCGCCTGGGCCGAGCGCACCGGCGGTCGCTCGGTCGCCGTGGAGCCGTTCCCGGCCCAGGAGATCCGCGACCTGGCCGGCACCTGCCCCAGCTTCACCCTCCTGGAGGGCCGCAGCCCCGGGGCGCTGCGGGAGATCGACCTGGCCGACGCCTACGTGCTCGACGGCGACCACACCTACTGGACGGTGCTGCACGAGCTGCGCGTCATCGCCGAGCGCGCCGGCGACGCGCAGCACCCGCTGGTCGTACTGCACGACGTCGGCTGGCCGTCCGGGCGACGCGACCAGTACTACGCGCCCGAGGAGCTGCCCGCCGCCGCCGTGCACGAGCACGCCTGGGACGCCGAGGTGGTGCCGTCGGTGGCAGGGGTCGTGGAGCAGGGCGGTTGGCGCGGCGAGGGCGCCTTCGCCCTGGCCCTGCACGAGGGGGGTCCGGAGAACGGGGTGCTGACAGCGGTCGAGGACTATCTGGGCGAGTCCACTGCGGACCTGGCCTACGCACAGGTGCCGTCGGTGTTCGGCCTGGGCGTCGTTTACCCGCGTACGGCCCCGTGGGCGCCTGCCCTCGCTGCCCTCCTCGGGCCCTGGGATCGCAATGCCCACCTGGCGCGGCTCGAGCGGAACCGCATCTCGCTCTACCTGCGGGTGCTGACGCTGCAGGACGAGTCCCGGGTCAAGGCCCGAGTGGTGACGGCGTACGCCGACCGGCTCGCGGCAGCCGAGGCCGAGAACGCCGAGCTGCGGCTGGAGCGGCTGCGCCGTCGGGCCGGTGACGCCGCCGTGGACCCGTTGTGAGCGGCCGCGCACTGAGGGGCTGAGCGCGGGTTGCGCGACGGCTCAGGCGGCTCGGACGCCGCGGGGGGCTCCTACGGCCCGGCGCCCTCCTGTGCTGCCGCGGGGCAGACCGTTGGGCAGTACGGCGATGACGGCGACCACGGCGGCGGCGATGGTCAGGATCAGCAGCACCCACAGCAGCGCCGGTGGCCACACCGCGTACGCGGTGAGGCTGTTCCACCCGGCCCGGTAGCCGGCACCGGAAGGCACCCAGTACAGCTGCAGGGTCAGGTGCAGCGCGTCGTACTGCATGACGCCGGCGAGCGCGAACGCGGCCAGCGGCGCCCAGCGCACGATTCGGTGTGGCTGGGCAGCGACCCCGGAGCCGACGACAGCGGCCAGCCCGATGACGCCCTCGAACAGGTAGCGGCCCTGCAGGGCGAGCAGCCGACCGTTGTCCAGGTAGAACTTGTAGCTGTTGAGGACGACCAGGACGAACGCCGACAGCGTCGGCCACAGCAGCACCGCCAGGCTCCACCGGTCGGACCTCGTGCGGGTCCGGACGACCGCGACGGCCACGAACCCGATGACGACCAGGCTGGCGACGGCGGTGAGGCGGAACGGCAGGGTCACCTCGTACCAGCCGATGGAGCCCCAGTAGCGCAGCACCATGAGCCGCCAGGCCTGGCTGAAGAACTGCGAGGTGCTGTCGATAACGACACCTCCCGGGAAGTTGGGCACGGTGGGCTGGACGTGCCCCGTGCGCAGGATCTGGTAGGCGTACCACCAGCCGCCGGTGAGGAAGGCGACCAGCATGACGCCCGCGACCGGGCGTAGTGCCCGGGCCGTGACCTCACGCATCTGCTGTGTCGCGACATCGCTGGCGGCGGGCCGGCGCACCCTGGCGCCGACCAGGTAGGCAGCCACGATCATGGGCAGCAGCACCAGGGCTGGCGACTTGGACAGCAGCGCCAGACCCGTGCAGATGCCGACGAAGACGTTGTTGCGCGCCGTCACATTCCCCCGCAGCACGCACGCAAGTCCGAGGGTGACCAGGGAGGAGAACAGGATGAGTGCGTTGTCGTTGTTGACCACGCTGTTGATGTGCGTCAGCTGGGGGATGCTGAAGGGCAGCAGGGCCGCGACCAGCGACGCCGAGCGGTTGCTGGTTAGCGCCATGCACGTCGCCCAGGCCAGCAGGGGCAGGGCCGTGGACAGCAGGACGCTGACCACCCGCATCAGCCCCACCCACTGGTCCCAGCGCCAGTCGTCGGCGTCCGGCGAGGCCTTGAGCACGGCGGCCTGCACCGCGTAGTACAGCGGTGGGTGCTGCACCATCTGCTGCAGCTGCACGGTGTTGCTCGGCGGCGGCGGATAGTTCTCCCGCAGATCGCGCCACGGGGGTCGCTGCTTGCGCGGCACTGCCTCGGAGCGCGGGATGGTGGCCGGGTTCAGGGTCAACGGAGTGGCCCGGCGCCCGTACGGCGAGGCGACCCAGGAGCTGAGGCCGTCACCGGTCAAGAAGACGTCGGCGGCGGGCGCCGGCCAGCCGAGGCCGCCGTAGATGCGGACCACCGCGTCCGCGTGGTTGGGCTCGTCGGGTGCGTGGTACAGCGGCGTCACCACCGACCAGCTCAGCAGCAGCAGGCCGTAGAGCGCCACCAGCGCCCACACCGACTTCGGTGCCGAGCGCATCAGGCGGCCGGGTCGCGGAGGGTCTGCCGTCGCCGCCGCCCCGCCGTCGGCCGATGGGCGCCGCGGCTCACTCCCGCTGGCGGGCTCCTGCGTCATGCGTTCCGTCATCCCCTCGACCGTCGGCCGTCGTGACCCGCCCCGCCGAACCCGACCCGGGTCACCCTAGAGGACGGTTGCCGTGGATCGGGTGGGTTACGCTGCGGCACCTGCGGGCGGCCCCTCGCGCACGTCGCCGGGGAGGAATGCTGGCGCCGGGGATCACCCGGGCCGAGTAGCGGGACGACGAGGGGACGCATGGACACCGGCGCGACCGCTGCCCGCCGGACGGCAGTTCCCCTGCTCGTGGTGACGGCGCTGTGCCTGCTGCTGGCAGCGTGGGTCGGCAGCAACCCCCCGGGCTACGGCCCCGACGAGCAGGTCCATCAGGTCAAGGCCATCGGCGCCGGCACTGGGCAGTGGCGGGGCCAGCCGGGCCAGCAGACCCAACTCGACTTCGGTCACTACGCGGGTGAGCAGACCCGCGTGGCCTGGATCAAGGCCACGACGCGGGCCTTCGCGCTCCCGGCCGGGCTGAATCCCTACCTCTCCGGCTATCCGTGCGACGTCCTCGCCACGCAGAAGGCACTGTCGTGCCTCAACGTACCCCAGACGCCGGCCCCCGCAACGACCGCCGCCCCGAGCTATGTCGGCACCTACGAGCCCTACCTCTACGCGCTGCCCGGCGTGGTGATGGCGCACCTGAGCGAGGCCCGCGACTCGCTCTACGCAGGGCGGGTCGTCAACGCGCTGCTCGCCGCCGTGCTGCTGGGGCTGGCCTGCCTCGCGGCGTGGGACCGCAAGCTGGGGCTGCTCTCCCTCACCGGCGTCCTGCTCGCGGCCACCCCGACGACGCTGTTCCTCGGCTCCGCCCTAGGCACCAACGGCATCGAGATCGCGGCCAGCCTGTGCCTGCTCACGCTGGCGCTGCGCAGCGCCCGACCCGGAGGCGCGCCGTCCTGGGCCTGGCCGGCCGCAGCCTTCGCCGGACTGCTGCTCGCGACCGCCAGGTCCACCGGGCCGGCGTGGGTCGTCGCCGCCGCCGCGCTGGCGGTCGTCCAGATCGGTCCCCGCCGGGCGTGGCGGTCGGTCGCGGACCGCCCCCGCCGATCGCTGCCGGCGCTGGCCGTGATCCTGCTCGGCCTGGCCGCCACAGGGGCGTGGGAGCTGCTCTACCAGGCGCACCCGGCCTTCCACCTGTCCTACGCCGAGAGCGGTTTCAGTCATCTCCAAGCGGACGCCCCGTACTGGGCGCACCAGTGGGTCGGCGTCTTCGGCTGGTCGAACGTGTACCTGCCGAGCTGGGCCGATGGGGTGTGGCTGGCCGCTGTGGCGGCCCTCGTGCTGGCGGCGCTCGCCGTCGCCAGCTGGGCCCAGCGGCTGCTCGTCGCCGCTGTCCTGATCACCTCGGCGGTTCTGGTGGTCGCGCTGGACGTCTTGGTGTTCCAGCAGACCCAGTTCCCGGTGTTCGGGCGGTACACGCTGGCTGTCGTCGTCGCCGTGCCGTTGGTCGCAGCCGAAGTCCTGGTACGACGGGAGGCCCGCGTTCCGCTGCGCGTGCGGCGGGCGGCGCCGCTCGGCTTCGTCCTGCTCGTGGCACCCGTCCACCTGGTGGGCCTGTGGGCCAGCGCCCGCCGCGCAGCCGTCGGCACAGCTGGCCCGGTGAACTTCATCGGCCGATCGGAGTGGGTCCCGCCTGGTGGTTGGTCCCCGTGGGGACTGCTCGGGCTGGCGGCGGCCGCAGCGCTGGTGCTCGCCGGCGTACTGGCCCTGACCGAGCGTTCGCAGCAGCGCGTCCCGGCCGGGCAGCTGCGCCCGTGAGCGCGCCCTCCACAGGTATGCTCCAGCGATGACCGGCCTGCCTCGATGAGCACTCTGAGTGGCGTTTCGGAGCTGGTTGCGGCCAAAGAGCTGCTCGGCAACCTCACCCTGCGTGAGCTTCGCGGCAAGTACAAGCGCACCGCCCTGGGCTGGGGGTGGTCGCTGCTCAACCCGCTCGCGATGATGGCGACCTACTCCCTGGTCTTCAGCGTCCTGCTCAAGGTCAAGCCGCCGATCGGGGCCGGTGGGCTGCGCAACTACCCGCTGTTCCTGCTCTGCGCGCTGCTGCCCTGGACCTTCGTCTCCAGCTCCATGGTCAGCGGCATGGAGTCCCTGGTGCTGAACGCCAACCTGGTGAAGAAGACCTACTTCCGGCGCGAGGTCCTCGTCGTCGCCACCGTGCTGTCATTCCTGGCCTCGTTCCTCACCGAGATGGGCGTGCTGCTGATCGCGTTCCTGGCCTTCGATGCGATGATCCTGCCCTGGCTCGTGCCGGTGCTGCTGCTCATGATCCTGCTGCTGGTGTTCGTGACCGGGGTCGCGCTGGGGCTGAGCGTGCTCAACGTCTACTACCGCGACGCGCGCTACCTCGTCGGCATCTTCATGCAGCTGTGGTTCTACGCCACCCCGATCCTGTACCCGCTCAACCTGGTGACCGGGAGCTCGCTGCCGCGGTGGGTCATCGACGTCTACCAGGTGAACCCCATGGTCGGGTTCGTGGAGTCGATGCGCGACCTGCTGTACAGCCGACAGATCCCCTCACTCGCCACCCTGGGTTATCTCCTGGTGGTGTCGCTGGTGGCCTACGTCGCCGGCTCGGCCCTGTTCACCCGGCTCGAGGGCCGGCTGGCGGAGGAGCTGTGAGTGCCGCCGAGGCGGCCGTCGTGGTGGACAGCGTGTCGAAGCGGTTCCGCATTTACCGCGAGCGCAACCAGACGCTCAAGGCCGCCGTCATGCGCGGTGGTCGGGCGCAGTTCGAGGAGTTCTGGGCGCTGCGTGACGTCAGTCTGGAGGTCCCCTCCGGCATCACGTTCGGGCTCATCGGCCACAACGGCAGCGGCAAGAGCACGCTGCTCAAGTGCATGGCCAAGATCCTGCGGCCGGACGCCGGGCGGATCACTGTCGCCGGCAAGATGAGCGCCCTGCTCGAGCTCGGCGCCGGCTTCCACCCGGAGCTTTCCGGTCGGGAGAACGTCTTTCTCAACGGCTCGATCCTGGGGATGTCCAAGCGCGAGCTGGAGTCCAGGTTCGAGGAGATCGTGTCCTTTGCCGGGCTTGAGCAGTTCATCGACACGCCGGTCAAGAACTACTCCTCGGGGATGTATGTCCGGCTCGGCTTCTCCATCGCCATCAACGTCGATCCCGACGTCCTGCTGGTCGATGAGGTGCTGGCGGTCGGCGACGAGGCGTTCCAGCAGCGGTGCGCCGAGAAGTTCTCGGACCTGAAGTACGCCGGCAAGACCGTGGTGCTCGTCAGTCATGCGTTGGACAGCGTGCGGCAGATGTGTGATCAGGCCGCGTGGCTGGAGCACGGCAAGGTCAAGGGCGTCGGGCTGCCTGGCGACCTGATCGGCGAGTACGTCGGAGGTCAGCACGCCGAGCGCTCCACGGTGCAGAGCGGCGGCACGCGCTGGGGCGAGGGCGGTGCGTGCATCGAGCAGGTGCAGCTGCTCGGGGCCGACGGCGCTCCCACCGAGGTGGTGCGCACCGGTGAGCCCGTCACGGTCCGGCTGCGGTACAGCTCGACCAGGCCGATCCGTACACCGGTGTTCGCGATCGAGGTGCACCACTCCTCCGGGGTGCAGGTGTCCGCGCCCAACACCTGGGAGGCCCGGCAGGTCCCGGACGTGCTCGCCGCCCAGGGCAGCGTCGAGCTGCAGATCGACCGGCTGCTGCTCGTGCCCGGCGTGTACCAGCTCAGCGCCTCGCTGGGCGACCCGTACGGCCAGCACATCCAGGACTACCGCCATCACGCGCTGCGCTTCAGCGTCCAGCACGGTGAGCCCCGGGAGAGCACCGGGCTGGTGTCGCTCGGCGGCACCTGGACCATGACCGACGATGCGTCCGCGCCCGCTTGCTGACCGCGTCACCGACCGTGGCGTCAGCTTGATCGGCGAATGCCCGGCAGCGCTCGATCCAGGCGGGACGCCCCGGCAGCAAGGCCGGTGAACAGCACGGCGACCAGCGCGCAGTTGAGCAGGACCCGGCCCCAGCCGAGGACGTCGACATCCAGGAACGGGTAGGGCCAGAAGCCCACGAGCGGGCCGCGGATCAGGGTGAACGCCAACCAGGCCAGGGGGAAGGCGAGCGACCAGAGGACGATGCGGCGGCCAAGGCCACCGCGCGGTCCGAGCAGGAGCCAGCCGATGACGCACAGGAGCGGCGACGCGGTGTGCAGGAGCAGGTCCGCGGTTGCTGCTGCGCCCTTCAGATCCTGCAATTGCCGCAGCGCCACGTGAAACACCACGCCGGTCACGGCGATCCCGACCAGTCCGGCGAGGCGCAGGGTCCGCTGCAGGGCGCTCCCCGGCTCCGGCCGCAGCGCGAGCCACAGGCTGGTGAGGCCGACCAGGACATTGGACTGCACGGTGAAGTAGGCGAAGGTGTTGAACAGCCGCTGCGGATTGCTCGGGTAGAAGCCACCGGTGGTGCGGCCGGTGACCACGAGCTGCACGGCCAGCCCGACGACCACCACCAGGGCAGTCAGGCCGAACCAGGTGCGCGCCAGGCCCCGTCGTGTCACTGCCGCACCGTAGCGAGACGGCGGTGACGCGGCCAGACCGAGCCCAGGACCGGATGCCCCACAGACGGCGGGTAGGGCCATCCGGGTGAGGTGACGCTCAGTAGTCGTACAAGTGCCTCTGGTGGTGGCACTGTGACGACAGCGGCCGGGATCCCCCGACCGCCACGAGCAGTGACGACGCGTAGATCCGGACAGTCCTCACCGACACCCACTGGGTGCACGGAGACGATCGGTCGCCAGACCGTCCGGGGAGCGAGTGGCGAGACCGCCGTTCATCAGTTGAGGCCCCGTTCGGGGCCTCGAGATGGGGCCCCGGTGTTTGTCCACCTGACCTGCTGAGGCTCACGGCCGCCGCGCGGCCTCTGACCCTGTTCTTGTTGGACGCAGGACGTCGCCAGGTGGCGGCAGCCCGCCTCGATGTCGCGTGCCCGTGTCGCGGGTGCGGCTCAAGGAGTACCCGATCGTGTTCCCTCGTCGTCCTCACCTGCTCGTGTCCGGTCCCCAGAGTCGTCAGCACACCCAGCTGCGGACCCGGGTTCGTCAGGGGTGCATCGCGGCGGCCCTCACGCTGGGACTAGTTGGGGTGGGCGCTCCGGCCGAGGCCGCAGCCCCGCGCACGCCGGTAACCCTGCAGGGGGTGTACACCGAGATCCACGGGTCCCCGTCCCGGCCGGGCAGCACGGTGAGCACCGACACCTCGATGTTCGAGCTGGAGGCCGGAGGTCGGCACTACCACCTCAGGTTCCCCAGCGAGCCGCACCTGCGGTCCCGCGCGACCATCCGCGTCAGCGGCTTCCTGGTCGGCAACACCCTCGAGGTGACCGCGACCGGCGAGGTGGCTCAGGTAGCTCCGCCCACCAGAGCGGCAGCGACGGCGGCAGCGACGGCGGGATCGGTGACCGAGACGGGAATCAAGTCCGTACTGGCCATCAACCTGACCTGGCCAGGCGCGACGCTGCACGGGACAGCGCCGGTCGAGCAGGAGTTCTTGTTCGGGAGCGATCCGCGGTCCCTGGCGAGCTACTACCGTGAGGTCTCGTACGGGCAGTTGACGTGGACCGGCACTCAGACGCCCGTCCTGGTCGGTGTCGCTCCGGGTACGTGCGACCTCACCACGCTCAGCGACCAGGCGGAGGCCGTCGCCACGAGCCAGGGCTACCACCCTTCGTCCTACGACGCGTTGATCATCAACGTCCCGGATCTGCACTGTCCGGGGCTGGGGTACGGGGAGATCGGCGGCCGGCACACCTGGCTCCAGGACGGCTTGTGGAACCTGGCGGACGGCTACGCAAGGGCGGTGACCGCGCACGAGATCGGCCACTCACTCGGGCTCTACCACTCCCACGGCCTGGAATGCGCCGCGGCAACCATCACCCCGGCGTGCGTGGCGAACGCCGCTACCCACAACGAGGAGTACGGCAACGCTTGGGACGTCATGGGGAACAACTGGGCCGGGGACGGCAACAACGCGGTCACCTGGTTCAGCGCCAAACAGGAACTCAACCTGGGCTGGCTGACCGGCACGGACGTGGCCGCAGTGACCGCGTCCGGCACCTATGCCCTCGCGCCGCTGGAGCAGGCCAGGGCGACGATTCCCCAGGTCCTGGTCCTGAGGACACCGACCCGTAGCTACTACGTGGAGTACCGCCAGCCCATCGGGCAGGACGCCTACCTGGTCAACTTCCCCGCCGCCACCAGCAGTGTCCACATCAGCATGGACGATCCCAACAGCCCTGACACCGGCCCGTACGCCCTGGACTTCACGCCGGACTCGGCCAGCGGCTACGGCGACTGGTTCGACGCGCCGTTGGCCGACGGACGTTCCTTCACCGATCCCGAGAACACCTTCACCGTCACACCAGGACGGAACGGGGCAGTGGCGGTGGTGTTGCGCCAGACCAGCACGGCGGGTAGGTCTGCTGGGACCGCCGCACCAGGCCGGTTCCACCCGCTGACCCCCGCTCGCGTACTGGACACCCGTACGACCGCCAGCCCGGTATCGACCGGCAGCGACCGGCAGGTCGCGGTCACCGGTGTGGGCGGCGTGCCGAGCTCGGGGGTCTCCGCGGTCGTGCTCAACGCGACCGTGCCGTCGCCTGCGGCCAGCGGCTATCTCCAGGTCTACCCGTCCGGCAGCAGGCCGACGAACCCCACCAGCAACCTGGACTGGCGCCCGGGACGTACCGTGGCGAACGCGGTGACCGTCGCTGTCGGGGCGGGCGGCAGCGTCGGCCTGCAGGTCGGCGCGGGAACGGCCCACGTGGTGCTCGACGTCGTCGGCTGGTACGGCAACGAAGCAGACACCGGCGGCGAGCGGTACCGGCCCCTGACCCCGGCCCGGGTCCTGGACACGCGCACCCCGGGCAGCGGCGGACCCGTTACCTCCGCCGCTGATCGCACCCTGCCGGTCGCCGGCCACGGCGGGATCCCAGCCT
>JAABUU010000182.1_pt1 | contig 84082 bp, 98 predicted proteins | sample 5559301 | NCBI WGS metagenome assembly JAABUU01 (sample SAMN10711884, study PRJNA513360) | rock metagenome | isolation source: Antarctica rocks | place: Antarctica: Victoria Land, Richard Nunatak white
CAACCCCATGCGACGCGACTGTACCACTGGGGTCGCCCAGAGGGGCGCACCGGTGCCCAGCGGCAGCATGCCCACCGGCGGCGCGCGCCAGGGCAGCCCCGCCGCCGCGCGCTCGCGGCCCAGGTCCTCCAGGCAGCCCAGCAGCCACGCGACGGTGCCGTCGCCGCCAATGGCGACCACGCGCAGCCCAGGCACGCCCGCAAACAGCCGCAGCGGCGCCTCGGGCTTCTCGCGCGGCAGCTCCACCACCTGAACAGGCGCGGGTGTAGGTTTAACCTAACCCTAGCCGCCTCCTCTTGTAACTGTCTCTCAGCTGAGCGCCTCGGTGCCGGGGAAGTGGCGCACGCGCGGACTGGTGCGCATGCGAGCGCGCGCCGCTGCAGGGCGGGCGAACGGCCGCGGCACCGCTCCCGGCGGTGATGCAATGAATCGACACGGCAGCGGGCCAGCCCGGGTCTGCAGCGCAGTGTAGCAGCAGACGGCGGGGACATGGCGCCTGTGGCAGGCCGCAGTGCATACGCTCTGGGGTGCACGGCTGTGCCGGGCGCGCCTGCAGCGGGTTGAGCAGGCGCAGGAAGCGGCGGCGCAGCTGCGCGCCCGCCTGCGGACCGCTCTTGGTGTTGACAAACACCTGCGCCGCATGCATGGGCTGTGAGCGCGCGCGCGGCGCGCACTTGAGCACGAGCAAACCAGCATTCCCCGCATAATCTCAGGAGCTGCTTCGAGAGGCAGAAACCGCTTTGCCGTTGTACAGTGGCAGCTGCCCAAAAAGCGCTGCACTACGGACTGGTCAATGCACCATAGCAGAGTCACTGCACGCAGACACCTGCCGAGCGCTTCGACGCCGTGCACGGTGGCGCAGACAACGCACGCTGCAATGCTGATGTCATGAGCAGCAAGAGTGTGGGCACGACCATGCCCGCGCACCAGCAGGGGCGAGCTGCCGGGCAGCAGGCGGTCGGTGCGGATCTCATACTCCTGCGCAGCGGCCCCAGGGCGTCAGCGCTCGCGTCTGAGCCGCGCGCAGCTCTGCTGGGCTTGGCAGCAGACCCGCGCCTGCAATCGACGCTACTTAAGTCCGCTTCGTCAAAGTCTGCTTGTCCTCTCCATAGGCAGACCGCGGGGCATTTTGAGGGTGCTCGTGGCCCGCATTCACAGCGGCAGCTTCTCCGCGAGGGCGCTGAGCATGCGCCACCCTCACAATCTACAAGACCATAGGCTACTGCTGGAGGACACGCTGCCAGGCGGACGCTGTGCGCGCCTGCCAGACGGACGGCGCGGCGCCGCGCCACCAGGAGGCGGGCGTCCAGCTCTTGAGCGCGCCGCCGTGCCCGCGCGCCGCGCCGCCCACCTTGACCTGCAGCCGCCGCCACGCCTCCTGCGCGCCGCCGCGCGGCGGCGACCCGCCCTGGCCGCCATCGCCGCCGGCGCCGTCGGGCGCTGCGTCCCCGTCGCGCGAAGGCGCCGCGTGTTGCGCGTCCGCGCCCGGGTGGTGCACGCCGTTGCTGGGACCAATCGGGGCGTCGCGGGTCTCGGGCTCAGCGACGGCGTCGTCGGCGCTCGGCGCGCAGCCGGGCTGGCCGGGCTCCGCACCGCCGGGGGCGGCTGGTGCGCCCTCCGCGCGCTCGCGCGCGCGCCGCTGGGGCGAGTGCCTGGGGCTGCCGCCGCCGCCTCCGCCGCCGCGGCGCCGCTGCCGCTGCGCGGGCGAGCCGCCGCGCGCGCCCGCCACCGAACGCGCCGCCTCCCGCGCCCGTCTCATGAGGCCCGCGCCGGGCGGCGCGGCGTCCGGCGCGCCGGCGTCGGCAGCCTTCGCGTCGGCCGCCTTGCCGCCCATGCGCGGCAGGCGCCGGCCGAGCGCCTCGGACGACAGGAACGCCCCCTCCTGGCGCAGGAAGGCGGCCGCGCGCGCGGTCCAGCTGCCGCCGTGCGGCGTCGTGGCCTCCTCCTCGCCGCCGCGCGGCGCCACCGCGGACGGCGGCAGCACCAGGCGCCTGCGCAAGCTGCGTGTGTCGGCGGCGCGGTCCGCGGGTGAGCGGTGCACACCGTGCAACGCACCGCGCGCAGTGCGGTTCAGTGCCGCAGGGCGTGGTGCTCCAACCGCGGCGCGGCCAGAAGGGCGAACCTACTTGTCGGCCTCCAGTCGCACGGCATAAACCCTTCCCCTGGCGAGCGGTGACTACACCCCGCTTGCGACCACACCCCCGCGCACGCGCGCACACCCGTGCGGACGCGCGCTGGTGCAGCCGGCCCCTGCTGCCGGCAATGCCCCGCCCCTGCACCTACCACAGGCTGCCAGGGCGAGCGCGGAGGGCATGCCCGTGCGCGCCGAAGCGGCACACGTCGGCTTCCTGCACGTCCACATCTGGCGCGAGCCGCCGCCGCCGTGGGCCGCGCCGGCCGTCGCCGGCGCCGTCGCCGTCGTCGCCGCCCGCCATGCCCAGCGCGCCCAGCAGTGAGCCCAGGCTGGCCGAGCGCTTGTGGCGCGGGGGCTTGCGCGGCTGCGACCGGCTGGCCTCATGCCCTGCACAAACCAGAGCGCGAGCTTACAGTCTGGCACCCCGCGCACCAAGCACGGCTGGGTGCAGGCCCTGCGCAGCGCGCTGCCCAGCATGCAGCTTGGCACAAGCAAGCATGGTCGACGGTGCTGCACGGTTTCTGCTTCTGCAGCTTCTGGAGCTGGGCGTGGGCACTCACACAAGCACAGGCACGCCGCCTGCCCATGACACCGCTTGGCTCCATGAGACGCGTTGCGCGCTGCAGGCCAGGCCGATGCGGAATGAGCGTGCCTACCTGAGTCCTTCCCGTCGGTATCAGTGCGCTGTGCGGCGGCCCCTTGCGGGCCGGCGCTGTCATGACCGTCGCCCTCCTCCCTGCGCCGCGCCAGCAGCGGCTTCAGCGCCGCAAAGCGCACCCACGCTTGCATGCTGGGCGCACACAACAACGGCATGCTGGATGTGAGGCGCCGCCGCACGCCCAAGCGTCCGCGACCGCCCGCGCTCGGCGCGCGCTATGCAGGCCGGCGTGCGCAGCCCTGTCGCCGGCTCGGGGGATGCAGAGACGGACGCGGCGCGCGCGCACCCGTCGGCGGCCGCCGGCGCTGCGTGCGCGGCGTGGAAGCACTGAACGTGCGCGGCGGCGTCGCCGCAGCCGGCGCACTCCCACACGGGCTCGCGCGCAAACAGGTCCGCATCGCACGGCGCGCGGCAGTACAGGCACGTGGACGCGCCGCGCGGCGGGCCGGCCTCCTCCTGCGCGCGGGTTAGGGGATAGGTTTAGGGTACAGGCACAGTAAAGGCACGTGGACGCAGCGCGCGGCAGGCCGGCCTCCTCCTGCGTGTGGGCGCCGGCGGTGCCGGCGCTGACGGGGCGCCCGCGGCAGGGGCCCGCGCATGCATGCGCACAGATGGCCCCGGCACGACGGCCCGGCCACGTGTTTCCGCCAGGGCTGCGTCCAGGGCGCTCACTTGATGTCCGGGACCAACGCCTGCATTGACACAGGCAACGACACACGACGGCCCAGCCGCGCGACCGAAAGGTGCCGCGTCAAGCGCACGACACAGGGAAAAACCTCACTGACACTGCCGCTGAGAGCGCTCGGCGCCCACGCCGCGGTCCGCCATGTTCCGCCGCAGTCTCGCCCTCAGCCTGGCTTGCATGTGACGCATGGTGCACGACCCCGCGCGTGCGCCGGCGCAAGGGGAGGTGGGCCGCACGTCGCTCTCGTAGTGCACGACCCCGGCCGGCAGCCAGTGGTGCGCCGGCGCGGCCGCGGCGGCCGCCACGGGCCGGCAGTCCGGCAGCGCCTTGCGCGCGCAGCCGTCGTGCACCACCTCGCCGCACACCTCGCACGCCTGCGCGTGCACCCCCGCGCGTTGCGGCGCGGGGCCGGCAGTCTGCGCACGGGCCGCAACCAGAGGGGCAGCGTGTGAGGAGCGGTCCGCGCGGCAGTCGCACCACTAAGACTTGCCTTACCATGCCTGGCACGGAGAGGGTGCGGGCCCTGCTGCAGCAAAGCCTACAGGCGGACCTTGAGGTCGCTGCCGAGGCGCGTGCGCCGGAAGCACACGGCGCACAGCAGCGGCGGCGCGAGCTCCTCGCGCGGCGGCAGCGGCGCCCACTCGTGCGCGGTCTGCGGGTACTGGTCCGGGCGCGCACGGCGCAGCTCCGCCAGCTGCGCGGCCGCCTCCGCCACGTTTGCGCTGCGGCGGTGGCCGATGCGCCACCTGCGCCCGCAGGCCGCCGTGGGTGCAGGCAGGCAGGCGCCTTCCAAGCGGGCAGGCGACTTCCAGGCGCGCCAGCAGCTGCATACCGCCTGCTGCTCGGGCTGTCTCTTTTGGAGTCCTAGCAGAGCATATGAGCAAGACAGTGAGCACTGCGCTGCGGAGGACGAGGGCGCACCAGCGCAGCGGGCGGAGCGCGCTGATGACCGCGCATGCGAGCACGACCAGCACGGTGAGCACGCTGGTGCCTATCGCCAGCGGCGTCCACTCTCTGCAAAGGTCCGCGGCCGTCGCCGGCGTCGCGCAGGTCACGCCGGGCAGCGCGCACGCCGCGGCGTGCGCGCGGTCAGTGAAGCGCGTCCACGCGACCAGCACTGGCGCATCGCACGGCAGCGGCACTGCCCACGCACCGCTGCGCAGCATTGAGTGCAGCGAGGGGCGCGTCAGGCGCGAGGGACATTGACGGGAGCCGCGCGAGAGGGACAAGAGATGCCGGGCGGCGACCAGAGGCACCGCTGCATCAGCTGCACAGGTAACCAACCCCCCTGCTGCGGATCAGGCGTTCTTTGGGTTGTCCAACAAAGGCTTCACGGCTTGACTAAACGAGGCGTGTTAGGTTAAACTGCCCTAGCAGGCTGCCCTGACGAAACCGAATCGAGGCGATCCTGTGCTTGCATGTAGATCACGCACATAGGGCACTTAGGACAGGCGCGCAGCGCGTTTATAGAGGTGCGTGCGCAGGGAGGCTGGTAGACTGCCAGGCAGGGCCTGAGTCTCAGGTGCTGCAGCGCGCATCAGTTACATTTTTCGGCCACTGCGGGGTACCATGGCTGTAGGCGAGGGCAAGGGCGCACTTGCGGTACAGGGCGTGCGCGCCCGTGCAGGCTGTCCGTGTCGCTGCTTGCTACCGAGCGCGCCCGTTGCAGGAGCTGAGCGCCAGCTCGCGCGGGCGCAGGCTGGTCCCGTCAATGTAGACAAGCTCATTCAGAAGGCGTACATCGGTGCGCTCGGCACAGCAGTAGTGGGGTCGATGCTCTGTGAGTCGTGCCAATGCATGACTGCCGACTGAGGTCACACGCGCAGGCGTCATCCCGCTGCTATTCTTCCTCGCCACGCTCACGTACATAGACCGGAGGTGCACGCCCTGGCCGCGGCTGAGCTCGCAGTAGCATGGTGCGCGTGATGAGTCGTGACGATATCGCGTGCCCGCGCCCCGCAGCAACGTCGCCTTCGCCGCCCTGCAGTTCGTGGACGACCTGCACCTGTCGACCAAGGTGCGCGCCCGCTGGGCCGCCGCCGGCGCCCGGCCTCATGAGGTCGGGTTGGGGCAGGCGCTGACACGGCACGGTGTCTCAGGACTATGGCCTGGGCGCCGGCATCTTCTACATCGGATACTGCGCCGCGCAAATCCCGAGCCAGCTGGCCATCACGCGCCTGGGCGCCCCAGTCTGGCTGGCCTTCCTCATCTTCTGCTGGTGCGCCCGCGCGCGCGGCGCGCCGCCTGCGCCGCGCGTCGCCCGCGCTGAAAGCTGAGGGGCTCTTGCGTGCGGCCCTGCTCAACCTCCCTTTGCGAGCGCAGGGGCACTGTGGCAGCGTGCAGCTCCGCAATGAACAGCCGGAACACATACATCGGCGTGCGCTTCCTGCTCGGTGCGGCGCGGCCGCTCGACCCCAGCCTGCTGAAACTCTCCACCGCTGCCAAGCAGCGGCGCTCACGCCGCGCCGGTCCTGCTCCGCAGGCGTGTTTGAGGCGGGCTGCTTCCCCGGCTGCTGGTACGAGCTGTCGGTCTTCTTCACGTCGCTCGAGGCGCGCCCGCGCGCGGCCCCGCCGCCGCGCGGCTGCCTGCACCCCCTGCCTGCGGCTTGCGCATGCAAGCCCAGCAGCTCGAGCGAGGCATGGCGGGCAGCGCTGTCTTGGCGACCTGTCGTTGATGGCTAGCGTGACAGAGACAGCGTTGTGACGCTGAGGCCGGCGGCGCGCGCCGCGCAGCTGGGCTTTGCGTACGCGTGCGTGTCCTCCAGCACCGCGCTCAGCAACGTGCGCCCCCCCGCCGCTTCCAACCCACAGTGCTTGCGCAAGGAGGGCAGCTTTGTTGCGTGCAAAGCGCCCGGCAGAGGTGGCGGCCTGTTGTTGTGCAATTACATTTTGGCAGCTGACACCTCCCGCTCGCCGGGTGCCGGCTGCAGATCATCGGCGCGCCGCTGGCGGCGGGGCTGCTGTACCTGAACGGGAAGGGCGGGCTGCGCGGGTGGCAGTGGATCTTCATCGGTGCGCCGGGGCGCTCGGCGTCGCGAGCAGCCGGGCTGTCCTGGCGCACAGGCAGTGCCGTGCGAAGCTGGGCAGCAGGGCTGCCGCCTCCCCAGACTTGTGAAGCGGCTGTGCTGCCCGCCCCGCGTGCCTGATCTGCTGTCCGCAGCGTCTGCCGAGGGTTGGGGCTGAGGTGTGTCGCCGCGGCGCAGTGGAGGGCTGCCTGACGGTCGCGTACGCCTTTGTCATCCTGGTAAGACCCTGCCCGTGAAGCCCTGCGCAACCGCTCTGCCGCGCCTGCGCACGTCGTTGGTACACCGCGCTCCCGCACGGCCGAAGCGTGTGCAGCGCAGCGCGCACCGCCTGACGCGATGGGGCCTCGCAGGCCCTGCTGCCGCGCAAGCCGGCGACGGCGCGCTGCCTGAACGCGGACGAGCGCGTGTGGCTGCAGAACCGCCAGGACACGCTTGACGCCAAGGCGCACGCGCGCGACGCGCGCGCCGGCAAGTGGTGGGTGCGTGCCGCCCCGCGCCCCGCGCGCGCTTCGGCGAGCGGCGCGCGCTTCCCGCCGGCGTCCCGTGCGTAGTGAGCGTGATGCGGGCGGACTGTGTTGTCGGGGGACTCTGTTGGCATCCACTTCAGCAGTGCGCGTGCCAGTGCTTTGGTGTGTCTGATGCACGACGCACGAGTGCGCCCCGGATGCAGCCCAAGCACGGACCAAGGCTGCAGGGGGATCGGTCCTGCTGTGGTGACCGACAAAATGCATGGCGTGGCACTCTGCGCACGCCCGGCGCCAGGATGCCAGGCGGCGACGCCGGTGCGCAGGGCTGCATGGTCAAGTGGGAGCTCTGGTACCTGAGCGTCTGCTACGCGCTGGTGCAGTGGAGCATCACGGCGGTGGTGTACTTCAACCCTGTAAGCCCCTCCAGCTTTAGTCTGTTTGCACACAGCCATAGTTGGGTGCTGTACTTGGGTGCCATGAACATACATGGGTGCCATTGGCAACATCTCCGCATATTAGGTAGCATGCACCATGCAACATGTCACTTGCAAACTTGGCTGCCAGTCGCAACATCTCAGCATGTTAGGTTGCAACGAGCGGCCTGCTGGTTTGCTGGAGCGATGATGCATGCACCGTGCTTGAGCGCCGGCTTTGTCTGTGGCCTGCAGCACTGACCCTGCCCGCGCGCGCGCGCAGCTGCTGGTCGAGACGATCCTGGTCGGGAACGGGTTCGGGGCGCCGCTGCCCAAGGTCGCGCCCGCGGACAAGCCCTGGCACACGGCCAAGATCGCGCTGATCTCGGCCGTGCTGTGGGTGCCCACCGGCATCGTCATGATGGCGCGCCCCGCGCCCGCGGCATCCGCGCCCGGGGCCGCCACAGGGGTGCATGTCCGCAGGCCCGCCGCAGGCGTGCCCAGGGTTGCGGAAGGGGCGCCCGGTCAGGCAGCGGGCTCCTGGGCTGCCGCAGGGATGCATGCGCGCGCCTGTGCCCAGGGCGCGCTCGCGTGCCTGACTCCTGGGGCCAGCCTCTGCGGGGCGCCGCTGTCGCGTGCGCGCCGAGCCTGTGCTGCGCGCGCGGGTGGGTCCCGTGCGGCGCGCCGCGCGCGCTGAGGCGGCAGGGGAGCGCCGCAGGTCGTGGCCTGGAGCAGCAAGAAGTATCACGAGCGCAACCTCCACACAGCCATCCCGGTGTTCATCGCGGGCGCCTGCTTCATGTGCGCCGCGCTCCCGCCCCGCGCTCGCGCGCTGCGCCGCAGCGTCAGTGTGCAGCACAGCGTGCGAGGCTGGGCGCAATGCCAGTAGCAAGCGGCTTGGGTGTGATGCACCTTCCCGGCAAGTTGCCGGCGGCGAAGGAGTGCGCTCCCTGCCTGAGACTGGAAGAGGTTAGGGTATAGGGCACGAGCGTGCTCTGCGCAGATGTGTTTTGCAAGCCTTCAGAAAGCCTTCTGTGCATGCCGCCCGTCTGCTGATGCGGCGGTGTTTTGCACATGCACCCAGCGGGGGCGTGTGTATGGCGGGTCGGTGTAGGGCACCTGTGGAGCGGGTATGGGATCGGTGGCGGCCAGTCTTACAGGCTATGCGGCGCCTGTGCAGGGCTGTGCCCGCGACCGCGGCCGTGAACCCCATCGGCGGCTACGTCATCCTCATCATCGCTGCCACGGGCGTGTGGGCAGTGCACGGGCCCATGTGCGCGCCCGCGGCTCAGCACACCTGGCTGTCCGTGCTACAGAGTCATGTCGATTGATGTTGATAGCGCTGCGCATGTCATTCCCCGTCTAAACCTTCAAAACCAGGGTTGCAGGTTCCGCAGCTCGCTGAAGTTGTATGTCACAGGCTCCAGCTGCTTCTGTCGGTGCACCGGCGGGTCCTCTCGTGCGTGTCAGCAGCGGCAAGCGCGCACTGCGCGGGCTGGCTCAGTGCGCGCATGGCAGGGTTTCAGCAACATTCATCGATAAACGCGTGCGTCCCTGCAGGTGGAGCTGGCCCAAGACCTTCCTGCACGGGGAGGTGCGGCGCCTGTGATATCCTGCCTCGACCTTTTACTTACTGGTTGGGTGTTATCACAGTCATCACAATGATAAGGTGTTACGAGGCACTTATCGGCTCATGCAGTCTCTGTGCACCTGTGGCGCCCTGCGCTGGGAGGACGCGCCTGCAAGGCCGCGCGGCAGCGTGCGCGGACTAACGACCGCCCTGTGCCCTCCTCCGACCAGGGCGCAGCCGTGGGCATTGCGATTTTCAACAGCGTTGGCGCACTGGGCGGCTTCTGCGGTGCGCAGCCCTTTGTCGGAAGGGCTTGAAGGTCTGCAAGACCACATTACAGCCAAGCCAGCCTTACCCTCACTGTGAGAGTGTTGCGCGCCTCACTGTTGCCGCGTGCGAGGCTCTTGCAGTACGCTCAGCGCAGCACCGCATGATCACACATGACGGGTGCCTGCCCTGCAGGGCCGTACGTCACGGGCGCGCTGTTCGACCTGCACGGCGGCAAGCAGACGGCGATGATCGTGCTGGGCGCCATCCAGTTTGCGCTGGGCGTCCTCATCCTGTTCTTCCGCCCCAAGCAGCAGGCGCAGCCCCGCAGAGCTCACCCGTCCGCCCGTATCAGTGCAGCTCCATGACCTTGCACTGCAGAGACGGTGTAGTTTGAAAGCATGTCCCAACTTGGATCAACTGAGGCAGCAACCTATGCATCAATGCGTTGATGCCCAGAGATGACTGAAGCAAGCGTCTTTGCCCCAACACGCGTGCCAAGCGTCCCTTCGCAGCGTTGCAAGTCGCGTCGCTCGACCAGCGTGCGGGGGCCTCACATTTTGGCGCGTCTGCAGGACGAGCACGTGAGCACGCAGACGGAGACGAACGCCGCGCACACGGCCGCCGCTGCGCCTATCTACCCACTAACAGGGCCGCCGACCTTCGGCGGCGCCGACGAGCATGGCAGTGTGAAGGCTGTGTGAGGCGGGGCGCCGCGCTGCGTGGCCCCGCGCGGCGGCGTCGCGGGCAGGCGCGCCAGGCGCCGGGTTGCGTTGCAGGGCGCCGCCTTGGTCCTGGGCGGCTGGCAACCGCGCCAGGCGCGCTGTGGGGAGCGAGAGAGGCCCCTGGTCGGGCAGCGCAGGCGGGCGCCTAAGAAGCGCCAGCCGGCGCATAGGGCAGCGCTGGCCCAGCGCCGGCTGGGGCGCGGGGCCGCCCGCGTCATAAGGCAGAGCCCAAGTGACACGGCGAGGCTGTGTTTTTTTTGGAGTGCGGCTGACGGGCAAAGCCGGTTGATTTTGCAGTGAGGCGGGGGGCGCGGCAGCCCCGCTCGGGACGCTGGTGTGGCAGGCTGGCCTTGGATTTTGTGACGAGCTCCAGCATGAGAGCGTCCCGCGGGGAGGTTTTGCGTGTTGTGAGGTGTGCTGTACAGTTGCCGCGAGGACTTGGTGGGTCTGCTGCCCTGCCAGGGCAGTGTAGCAGGCAGCATGGCGCCAAAGCTCTGTGCCAGCACGTTGTAGGGCCGCGCTGCAGTGATGCACCACATGACATCCAGGTCACAGGTTCCTCATTTTTCTCGGCAGGGCCTCCTGCGCTCGAGGACAGATATCTTGGTGAGACTTGGAAGGGCTGAAGAGCTTGTTGGGTAATATGCGCTCTTTTAGGGCCTGAAGTATGATGATCTGCAGCGCCTACAATACTTACATGCTGCTGCGAGCGTTGTCTAGATGGCGCTGCATTGCGGCTGCTCGCGCAGGCTGCGCAGCACTAATAATCGGATGCGCAGCGCACCATGCGCTGATCTCATTGTCATAATGTCTAACCAGCTATGGTCCTTGCTCGGTGACGGGGTGCACTCCAACGAAGTCGGTACTGGACGGGGCTGCTTTCTGCATCACCACTGCGATGGCACTGGCCCTGTGTTTTTTGTTGATAGGCAGCTGTCATTGCCACTGCACTGGCCACTTTGGGGCTGGACGGACGGTCTGCAACCCTCCTGACATGTCCGTGCGCTTGCATGTCTATGGCAATGCGCTGGTCGGCATGTGTGTCATGCGGGAGCCCATACTGGTAGTGTGTGTGGTGCCATCTGTCTACCAAGGATGGGCAGAGGCGCTCTGGGGCCCTGCATACCCATGCTGGCCACGGGGACTGGTATGAATGTGTATGTCCGAGCGGACAGGGGGCAGGCACGCCCTTGCCTCCTGGCCACGGCATATGGCGCGTGGCTGTACTGATGCTGTGATGTTTGCCGGGAAGAATCCGATCTGCATGACAGTGTGAAATACTCCCCACGCGTTCATTTAACAGGCGTTCTGTTGTCGATCGCCCGTGTCCATCCTACTCATGCGCTCCTGACACTCCTGCGAGCGTCCAAAGGCTGGCTGGCAGGGAGCTGCTTGGGCGGCCAGCTCAGGCACCGGGTCGCACAGCAGTGTGCTTCCAGGCCGGGCAAGGCAGGCCTCCGGCTGCCCTCATGCGGTCGCGCAGGTCGGCACGACCGGCCTCACCCTGGAGCGCCCCCACTTGTCAGTCCGACCACTCCGCTGCCGCAGACGCCGCCGCCGCGGCTGCGGCTGTGCCCCGGCCCTGCGCGGCGCCGCGACCGCGGCCGGGGCTCGCGCCGCGGCCTGAGGCCCCGCGCCCGCGCTTTGCCCTGCCGCCGCGTCCCCCTCGCCGCCCTGCCGCCTGCTCGCGCGGCCGCTTTGCAAGCGGCCTGGCGCCCCTGCTGGGGGCGGCGCTGGCGCCGGCCGCGGGCCGGGGCTCTTCGTGTGCCGGGGACGGCCGTGCCGCTGGGGGTTGCGCGCTGGCTCCAGACTCGGCTGCGGAGCGCCCAGGGTCCACAGCTGCTGCCGCCTGCGCAGGCAATGGAGTGTGAGTTGTCCATGCTCTGGGACACATCAGGCGGGCAAGACAGCCTATCAATGCAGGCACCAGTGGGTTGAACGAGCTTGAGGCGCACGACAGAGATCCTGCATCAGGTGCACCGCCATGCCATGGCACAGCTCACAGCCGCACCAATGTGCCCACGCAAGCATGCTCGCTGCAGCCTGACACAGCATGGCTACAACAAAGACACGCCTGGATGGCACAAGGCTCAGTCGTCACCGGCGGTGCAGCGGGCGCAGACAGCGGCGCCGGCGCGGAACGCTCCGCAGCTCCAGAAGCGGGCAAGCTCTGGGCAGCAGCTGCCGCAGCCGCCGCAGCCGCCGCCGCCGCGCCCGCCGCCGCCGCTTGCGCAGGCACAGGCGCAGCAGCGCCTGGCTGCTGCTGCGCCGGCGCCGGCGGCGGCGCCGCTCCGGCGCTGCGCTGCGGCGCCCTCGCCGCCGCCGGCGCGCCGCCGCACGCGGGCGCGCCGGGCCGCAGGCTGCGCAGCCAGGCCACATTCACGCCCGCGGCGGCGTCGCGGCGCGCAATGTGCGGGTACACATGCGTCGCCTGCGCGCGCGCGCCGCGCGGTTCGGGGCGCCGGGGGCAGTGTGTCGGATGCGCCTAGGTTTGGGAGGGCGAGCTCGCGACAAGGCTACTGGCGCGCCACTGGACAGGCCGCCATTTGCTGCAGGCTGCCGCGCGAGCAGATGTGGCTGGCGCTGCACAGCAATCTGACAACCAGCACTGCAAAGTAACACGGGGGCGCCCTCGCATGCTCAGGTTGGCGCAGGGCCCACAAACACGCCGCTCGAGCGCTGCCGGTCCGGCACCGACTCCCTGTCTGACGTGAAATGAAGCAGGCAAGGCCGCTGCCCTGTGGCCCCACACACATCACAACAGAGTTGCTCCGAGGGGCGGCGAGCACGCGCCTTGAAGGCCTCGGCCGCGACGCCGAGCGCGCCGGCGCGCGCGATGTTCGCGCGGCCATCCGCGCCCCAGCGCGCGTTGTAGCTGTCGAAGATGCACTCGTCCAGGAATAGGCCCAGCTCGGGCGCGAGTGGCGTGGGCACGGGCGCCGGCGCGGCCAGCGCGGCCGTAATGAAGCCCGGCGGCGCGGCGCCGCGGCACACGGCGACCGCCGCGCCGACCATCTTGCGGATCTGGTGCATCACGAAGCTCTGGCCCAGCACCACCAGGCGCACCCAGTGCCGCCCCTGCCCGCGCGCGCCCAGGTGTCAGCGCCCTGGGCCGCCAGCCCGGCCCGTGCGGCTCCGCACGTCTGCCGCAGCGCGGCGGCGCGGCACGCCCGCAAGCAGCGCGGTGCGGCGCGGGGCAGCCCAGCGCACCCCCGGCTCAGGCTCGGCATGCTAGTCGCACAGGAGCAGCTCTGCGCGCACGCCCGCAGCGATGCGGAGCAGGTCTGCACGCGGGAGCCTGGTCAAACAGGACACTGCCGTTGACCAGCCGCATCGCAGCAGCCCGCCCAGTCCACCACGCTGTGCCGCCAGCGCTACCCCAGGTGACGCCACTCGCTGCCCCGGTTCCGCGCCGGGCCGGGGCCCGGGCCGGGGCGCGCCTGCAGCGTCAGCGCGCCGGCCACGCGGAAGCTGAGGATGAAGCGCTTGGCGGCGGCGTCGCCCGCGGCCATGCGCACGGTGAAGTTGTGAAAGCTGTGCGTGCCCTCGTAGCGCGCCAGCTCCGCGTCCACGGCCGCGACCTCGGCCTCGCTCAGCGGCGCCTCCAGCGCCGCCCGCCCCGCGTCTGAGCCCGGGGCTTCTGGCGCTAAACCTAGGCTTGCGTGCGCCGCGCCCGCTGCGTTGCTGCCCGCCGCATGCGCAGCAGGCGCCGCCGCGGCGCACGCCCGAGGCGGCCCGTTGCTCGGCGTGGCAGCGCCGCCGCCCTCGGCCGGGCCAAGGTCGCACGGCAGCGCCCCGCCTCCAGCCTGGGGCGCCGCGCCGTCCTGCGCTGCCGCGGGCGGCTGCGCTGCGGCGGCGAGCGGACCAGCGCTGTCCCGCGCCGCGCCTGCCTCCGCGGCCACATGCGCTGGGTCGCCCGCTGCAGCAACCCCGGCGCATGTCCTTGGGCCTCGACTCTCGGGCGGCGCTCCCCCAGCCGCTTCTGCGCATGCACTATCACCGTTCGCGGCGTTTGCGGGCGCGTCAGCGCCGCCGCTGTCGCCTGCGACGCCGCCAACCCGTGCGGCGCCTGGCGCGCCGGGCGCAACAGCAGGCTTCGCAGCAGGGTCGCGCCGAAAGGCGGCCGCAGGCAGGATGTACTCGTAGCGCCGCCGGTCGCACTGCAGGCGCGCGTCGAAGCCCTTGGTCACGCGCTCGAAGCCCAGCACACGCACCTGCATGGGCAGGCATGCCCCGTGTTTGTCCTGTAAGCCTCTGTACGAGGCACGCAGCAATTCCTTGGTGACATGATGAACGCGCGCGGCATCGGCCCTGCCCCCGCCTGCCCCCCCCCACTGCAAGCATGCATGCACGCTCAACGCGAGTGGGTGCAGGTTTGTTCTCATGTAGCGCCAGCTCCTGGCGACCGCCGGGGCTGGCGGCGCGGAGCGCGCGCCTGCGGCGGCAGCGCCGCGTTGATGCGCTGCAGGAGGTCGGGCGCGCCGATGAGCATTTTTAGCGACACCACGTTGCCGACCGCGCTCACGCCCTTGTCGGTGCGCGCCGCACGCGACCAGTGCACCTGGCCCACGCCAGCGCGCCGCCTCGCACGCGAGGTGTGGCAGAGGACGGCTGCGAATGCTGGCTCAGCGCTCGCACCCCGCCACCGCCAGCCTCCACAGGGCTCGCCACAGCAACTGCACCAAACAGCGGGCAGAGCTGGCCTTGCTGCCGCACGCGTCTGCTCTGTGCGTCAGCACAATGGCCCGAGCGAGTCGGTGCGTTGAATTTGCGGAGCGCCTTGGCGTACAGCGTCAGCGCCCAGGGCCCCACCTTGTCGTACTTGCCAGCGTTGACGGGCGCGACGGCGCCCGCCTTTGCCAGCGCGCCCATGACCTCGTCCTCGATGCTGCGCGTGCCCGGGTTGTGCTGCATGCCCTGCGCGGCGGCGGCTGTGCGTGTGAGCAGGCTCCAGCCCGTCGCTCGCCCTGAGAGAGGCAGAGTTGGAAGAATGGGGCGGCGGCGGCCAGGCGGTGGCCGAGCGGGCCGGGACATGCCTGGTACCCGTCGCCCACGTACGCTAGGAACAGGGCCACCCGGCGAGCCTTGCCCGAGCGCGGCGCGGCGGCCGGGTCGTCTGCAGGCGCGCAGGCCCCCTGCGGCGGCGGCGCCGCGGCGGCGGTCCCCAGCTGCGGCCGGGCGGCGGCCTCCTGCGGCGGCAGCGCGGCGGCCTGGCCGCCCCCGTTAGCGGCTGCGCCACCCTCACTCACTGTGGTACCCACATGGGCAGCTCCCGCGCTGCCAGTGTCTTTCAAGCTCCCCATATTGGACTACTGGACGGCGCCCAGGCACAGGACCTTCCTATACGCTGGCCAATTGCTTGCCGAGGTTGCAAGCCCGCCACACAGGGAAACGCTGCCAACACTCCAGCGTCAGGTGCACACAGACGCAGCGTTTGCGGGCTGCTGCGGAGCGAGCACAAGATTGTTTGCACGCAGCTAGCTTTGCCTCACAGAGCAGGCCTGCCAAAAGACCTACCGTGCGCCGGCAATCATTGTGGTTGCACAGCTTGCTGTACTTGTTATGGCAGAGCAAACCCCCGCAGTGCTGCCGGGTTTTCTCTTCTGGCAGTTCGGTGTTGTACGACGTACTCTCCGGACGCGGCCCGCGGGCTGTCAGTGCTTGACAGGCAAGCGAATACAGTTGCCCGGTCGCACATGCACAGTGAAGATGTGCGCTTGCATGTGGCGAGCATCAAGAATTTGGGCAACACTTGCTTTGTCAACAGCATCCTGCAGGTGCGTCGCGTTCATGTATCTTTTGAGCGCCGCTCTCACTGGGCTCTGGAGCTTGCTTCCACAACAGACTGGCAGGTCCAGTGCGCTGCGCTCTGTGCGCGGGCCACTGTTGGCTCTTTGTGTCACGCAAGCTGGCTGCGGGATCTTCTGCCTCTGCAGCAGCCTGTCAGGGGCCTGGCGAGCGCGCAGGCCCTCGCGAGCGCCCCGGCCATGCTCGCGCACCTGCAGGGCGCGGAGGCGGCCGTGGCGCAGGCGCGGCAAGCGCGGCGGGGCTTCGACGAACCCCCGCAGACCCCGCTGCTGGCGGAGCTGCGTGCTGTCCTGCAGGCGCTCGCGCCGCAGCCCGGGCCGCGGCCGCGCGCCGTGCGGCCCGCCGCCCTGCTGTTCGCCCTCAGGTGCGGCCCGAGCGCGCCGTGTGGCCCGCCGCCGTGCTGCTTGCCCTCAGGTGCAGCCCGAGCGCGCCGCGCGGCCCGCCGCCCAGCTGCAAGCCCTCAGGTGCGGCCCGAGCGCTGCGCCGCCGTGTCCCAGGCCGCCCGGCGCTCGCTGCCCTGTTGCTGGGCGACCGGGGGGGCATGCCGCAGCGCATCTATGAGCTGCCCGGCCGTTGCCGGCCTCGCGCTTGCGGCGCCATGTCCGGCCTGCAGGCGCTGCCTGGCACAGCGGGCAAGCTGTGAACCTGTCGACTGCCGGCCAGCGCAGCCAATGCTTTATAGTCTTCAAGAGTGGCAACGACCTCCAGTTGCACGGCATCCTGGGCACTGTTGCAGAGCGGCTGCTGCCGAAAGCTGCTGCCCCCGCCCATGCCGACCATGCAAGTGCGTGCCCTGCACCGACCCCGCGTGCTGCATGGGTGCGGTCACAGCCAGATCGCCTGAAAGCCGGAGTGGCCAGTCCTCGTATGCGCGCCCCCACGTCCTGCGCGAGTGGCAGTGCACGCCCACTTGCGCGGTGGGCTGGCGGCGCAGGGCGCATGCGCCGGTGGGCCTGCTGCAGGACGGACAGCAGGAGGACGCTGCGGAGGCGCTGGCGCTGCTGCTGGGCGCGCTGACGGCCGAGGTGTGCGCCGCCGTGCCGCGCCCGCCGCACGCCACAGACGCCCAGGCGCGCCGTCCGTACGCGAGCATGCTCAGGTCTGGCGCTGATGCCGACGCGTGTCCAGCCAGTCTCCGTGGTGCCCTGAAGCAGACAGACTATTCTGGCACATGCTTGGCAGCGTGATGCTGCATGCGCTCACCTGAAGTGGGCAGCCTCAACAACCCTGCTGCTGCGGAGTCGTGAGCAGGAAGAGTGCACGGGAGCACCAGCACATCATGTGCTGAGCGCGCAGGTCTGCACGCGCATGGAGGCCGGCTGCGCGGCCGCCCCCGCTCCCAGCGCGCCCGAGGTCGCAGCGACACGGCGCCAGCCGGCAGAGGGGGCCTTGGCGCCCGACCTGCCTGCGGCAGCCGGCGCCGCTGCCAGGGTCTTGGAACCCCCGCTGGCGCTGCCCGCTGCGCGGGACACGCCCGCTCGCCCAGACTCCCCCGGGGCCGCAGCCGGGACCGCAAGCAGTGCCCTTCGCGCCGGCCGCGACGGCCTGGCAGCGCTGGCGCAGCCTGCGGAGCATGCCACGAAATGCGGCGCGGCGGCGCTTGCTGCTGTGCGGTCCGCAGCATGCGGCGTGCGGGCGGCGCGCGGCGCCCTGGACGCGCTCAAGGGCCTAGAGGCGCATGGGGACCCGGGCGCGCGCGGGCTCGGGAACATGCACTTCGGTACGCCGAGCGAAGCGTTGGCCCCTACGCCGAGCGAGCCGTTGGCGCCTACGCCGAGCGAGCCATGGGCGCCGGATGTGGGCCCGCAGGCGCGCGGCGGCCTGGCCGCCTGGCAGCGCGCGGTGCGGCCGCCGCTGGCCGGCGCGACGCTGGAGGAAATGGCGTGTGCGCGCTGCAGCGCGACGTCCGCTTCGCACGTCGCGCCCTTCGTAACGCTGGCGCTGGCGCTGCCCATGGTGCGCGTGGCGCATGGCCTGTGCCTTTCCTCCAGCTGCGTACTGCACCTCTGCCCCAGACGGGTTGCCCGTACTGCCTTCTGAGACTTTCATTGTATGTATGTCGGGCAGAGACGCGGCGGTAGCAGGTTGCTCTGCATAGCACAGTGGCCGTGCAGCAAGCCGGGGCAGCGCACTGCCGCACGCCTGCACCAAGCCCCTGTCAAGCCGATGGGCCGGCATGGCAACGAGACATGCTGTCCACAGCTGAGCGCGCGCTGGAGAGGACGCGCCGATTTGCTGTCGGCGGGACCTCAAGATCGTTGCTCAAGCGCCCCTGGGCTCTGGGTGCAGGGCCCCGGATTGCATGTACGGCGCGGCGCGACCCTGGAGCGCTGCCTCGCAGCCGCGACCGGCGCGGAGCTGGTCGACGGCGTGCACTGCGCGCGCTGCTCGCTGCGCGCCTGCCTGGCCGCCGCGGCCGGGGCGCCCGCGGCCGCTCCGATGCGCGCCGCCAGCAAAGCCCCGCGCCCCCTTGTCCAGCCGGCCGCCGGGGGCGAGCGGCGCGTCGCTGCCGCGCCACCCGCTCCGCCATGCAGCCCGGCCCTGCCGGCGCCGCTGCGGCCCGCTGAGTCGTCAGGGTGTGTCGCGGGCGACGCCCTGTCCCCTCGAGGCGGTGCGTGCGCGGCCTGCGGCTGCGCTGGGCGGCGGGCCTCATGCACAGACAGGCGCTGCCTGGCAGACCCGGCGGCCGCTCTGCAGGCGGGCGGGCCGCAACGGGCAGGCGCCGCAGCCATGCCGGCGCTCCACCAGCACCCAGCCGATGCGCCTGGCGGCGTGCGCTGCAGCAGCGGGCCGGCAGGCGGCGGAGCAGCCGCACCGGCAAGCGACCGCACCGGCTGCGGCGGTGCCTGCGCGGCGGCGGCAGCCGCCGGCGACGCCGCGGCACTGGATCCTGCCAGCGCATGCGGCGCCTCCGCCGGCACGGCGGCCGCCGCGGAGGGTGTGGGCGACGGGTGTGGGGAAGGGTTCCGGGCCCTGGAGGCGCTGGCGAGCGGGCGGGGGCCGCTGCCGGCGGTGGACGCGCGCGCGGCCGCGACGGCGGCCGGCCTGGCCGCGCACTGGCGCCCGCGGCTTGCGCCCGCGCTCCGGCGCGCTCTGCTGGCACGCGTGCCGCAGGTTCGCTGCCTGCTCCATCATCAGCCTGACCGTCTCAGGGACGGCGTGTCGGGTGGGCTGGGCTGCGGACACGCAACTGTGGCAGACATGCAGGGTGTAGCCTACGCTGCACGGTGCTGTCACCGAGCTGCTCTCGAACTGCGCTGGCAGCCTACAGAGCAACACTGTTGCAGCTGCGGGTGTTGCGCTGGGCCGGCGTGTCGCTCACCGCCCTCCACATGCGACGCCGCGTGCCCAAAGGCTCGCTGCGCGCCCGCAGGTGCTCTGCCTGCAGCTCCGGCGCGCGGGCATCTCGGCGGCGGGCCGGCCGACCAAGGCGGCCGGATGCGTCGCCTTCCCGCTCGTGCTGGACCTGGCGCCCTTCTGCGCGGCCGGCGCGCCGCCGCTCGTGCCGGCTCCCGGCCCGGCCGCAGCCATGCGGCCTGGCCGCGCCGACCAGGCCGCCGCGGAGGCGGAGGCGCCGCGCCGGGCCAGCCACGCTCGCCCTCCGCACAGGCTGGTGGCTGTGGTGGTCCACCATGGCAGCGGCGCGGCCGCGGGCCACTACACCACCTTTCGCTGGGTGCCTGCGCTGCGCGGCGCGCATGCCAGGGCGAGCGCAGGGACGGGGGGCAATGCCCTGCCCGCCGGCGCGGGGTCCTGTGACCCGGGCGGTGACGCAGCGGGTCATGCCGGCGGCTGGTGGGTGGCTGTGTCCGACGAGTCAGTGCGGCCTGCGGCGGCGGAGGAGGTGCTCCGCAGCGAGGCCACGCTGCTCGTGTACCAACAGGATGCCGTGCCTCAGAAAACAGCTTAGCCGTTCGACCCCTCATGCGTGGGTGAGAGCGCATGCAGAATAAGGCTACAGCGCAGTGCGTCATGGTGTAAGGCAGCAGGCATGACATGCACCCCCCATCATGATGCCACTCCTTTAGCCCTTGCAATTGCCAAGGCTTGTGCTCAAGGGCCAAGGGATCGACATTTACTCGAGCACTGCAGCCGGATACAGAATGGCACTGCTGGGGAGCTGGTGAGACTGGTGCACAGTGTCTATCAGCAAGCACCCTTCGCTGATGCTGTGCACGCAAAGGCCCGTGCAGTGCAGCTAGACATCATTTGCTAAACACCCGACGTGCATATACCAAGCTGCACTGGCTGCACTGAGGTGCCTTGCGCCAGAGCACTTGTCGCTGGCGTAAGGGCAGCCAAACCACCTGGCCACCAGGCTCGGGCAAAAGCATATGTTGGAGTATGGCTGCGCCCGGCGGCCAGCGGGCCGGGAGTAGCCGCAGATGGACGCGCGGGTGCTCGTCCAGCGCACCGCAAGGCTCGCCGTTGACCTGCACCCCTCCCGCAGCTGCGACGCACTGGACGGCGTGCGCGAGGAGCTAGACGCGCAGCTGCTCAAGTGCGCGCGCACTCCCTCTGCCTCCAATGCTGGCTGCGCCGGCTTTCATGTCCAGAGGGTGTCTACTGCCTTCCTCTTCCAGCCCACAGTGCTTGCATGTGCTGTGATGTGCGGCAGGTCCGTCTGCGCTGGTGCCTGCCAACCTGTCGTTGCAAGTGCAAGCCAGGCGGTGCAAGCTGTCAAAGCCTAGGTGCAGCCGCTTGCGCTGACGGGGCACTGCCGGCAGGTGGAGCGACGGCCTGGACGGTGTGCTGGTGGCGTACACTGAGGAGCGAATTGTCTCGATGCAGGTTCACCCGCCCCTCTGCTGGCCCGCCCAGGGGACCAGGGTGCCCGTGCTGACCCTCTGTTCGGCTGCAGGCAACCATACACCCATACTTTCCATACATCCATGTGGACGTTGCGGCGCGGGTGCTCGTGTTTGCGCCACGTGCCGGTTGCTCCCTGAGTGCGCCCCCTGCCCCGTCTACTAGTGTAGCAGCCTTACCTTTCCAGTGTGCACCCACTCCGGCATCACCTTGTCTGTGCACCCGAGTGTACCGCGCCTCTCGTGCATTGGGAGGCAGGCAGGCATCCCTGCCTCCTCTCCACATCCCTCCACAGTGGGCGTGCAATGCTGCGCCCGCGCACCAACTGCTCTCACCCTTGCAGTAAGCGATGCTGCATTGCTGGCATGCATGCTGGCTGGCCTGTGGCTGCATGCCAGCCGGCGGGCGCTCGTACAGTTTGGCATGCTGGGACAGGGACAGGGCACGAGTGGCACGCTAGAGCCCGGCAGAGGTGCAGGCTGCCTTGAGCGATGGCGCTGCTCATGGCCACCCACAGTGACGTAGTGGCATGGCCCCCTGTGGCGGCCGGCGTGCGAGTCACAGGCATGCCAGCGGGTCGGCGGACGCGCCGTGGCCGCTCGCCTGCATGGGGCAGGCGTGTGCCGCTCGGGAGGTCACACACGCTGGCAAGGCTGGCAGCCACGCTTGCGCCGCCACTCAGCACGCCAGGGTATCTGACCCTCAGGGTATGTGACCCTCACCTGCTATCTGTGCGGCCGGGGGGGGGGCAGGCGGGAAGGTGAACAAGGTGGATGCGGACTTCATCGGCCTGCTCGTGCTGGGCGTGTTCAACGCGGCCATCGCGCGGCAGAACATCCGGCCGCAGTACAGCTTCCGCGCGGCTGTGCGGGCCCGCAGCGCCCTGCCGCCCGCGCCTGCAGCTGCAGCCACGTGCCCACCAGTGCAGCAGCTGCGGCCCGCGGCGGCAGTAGCTGCTGCGGCTTCCCTGTGCAACGTGCCAGGGTCCCGCACCCTCGCGGCTGGCCTCGTCCGCCTCCTGCGAGCGCGGGCGTGCGGTGAGGCCTGCCTGTCGCCGGGCAGGAGGAGTGCTGGGTGGACCGCCGGGACGCCCAGGCGCGGATCTGCGAGGGCGCCGCCGTCCGCTTTGAGCTGATCAAGTGCGCGGCAGCCCCGGCGTGGACCCTGCTGCGCCGCGCGTGCCGGCCTGCGCACGCCATGGCAAACTGGGGGCTGCGGGCTGCAGTGGTGACCTCTCTGCAGTGGTCACCTCTCTGTGAGCTCCTCGAGAGCGGCTCGTGTGGCCACAGGTCTCCGCTTGCGGCCAAGCAGTGCTCCCGCGCACAGACGTATGTGACATGCAGCCGCGCTGCCCGTTGCTATGCTCGCAATGTGCAGACGCCCTCTGCATCTGCACTCGGATCTGGAGGGAGCTGGCGCACCGGCCGAGGCGCTGGGCGCGCACACAGGGTGCAGGACGAGGGCGTCTACTTCTCGCTGCTGGGCAGCCTGAAGCCCGCGTGGAGCGGCGCGTCCGCGGCGCCCGAGCCCGCCGCCGCCGCCGCGGCTGCGGCCGCCGCGCATGCGGCGCTGGCGCCGGGGCAGGCCGACGTGCGCGCCGCGGCGGCCGCCGCCGTCGCGGCCGTGAGGGACCGGGACAGGGCTGCGGCGGGCGCGGCGGCCGCAGCGGCACCCGCGGCGGCCGCAGCGGCACCCGCGGCTGTGGCATTTGGCAGCAGCGCAGCGGGTCAGCGGCAGGAGGACGGTCGCCACCAGCCCAAGACCACGCGTGCGGGGGCGAGCAAAGCAGACGCATCGGCGGCGGCGGCAGCGGCTGCAGTGGCGGCGGCGGCGGGTGCGGCAGCCACGCCCAGCCACGACAGGAAAAAGAAGCGCCGGCGCACGGACGAGGCAGCGGCCGCGTCCGCGCCTCCCCCGGGCGCAGCAGCGCCGAGGATGCCGCAGCAGGCTGGTGAGCATGCGGCGCGCGGCGCGCCTGCCGCGCGTGACGCCGCGGCCAACGGGCCCGTCGCCAGCAGGAAGGAGGGGAAGAGGAGGAAAAGTGCGCCGGCCGCGCCCCCGGGCGCGGTGGGCGAGCGCGCGAGCGGGGGTGAGGCGGAGCCGCTGAAGCGACAGCGGGCGGGCGGGTCGGTCGACCAGGGCGCTGCGGCGGCGGCAGCGGCGGCGGCGGTGGGCGGCGATGGACGCGCGCGCGCGCTTGCGAACGGAGCGCTGCACGCGGCATGCCCGGCGGGCGCCCGGGCCGACGCGTCGGCGGGGAAGCAGGAGAGGCAGGCGCCTGGCCTGCCGGGCGGGGTCGCGGCCGCAGACGGCCGCGCCGGGCCTGGGCCAGCAGGCGGGGCTGCCTCTGACGGCGGCGCACAGAGTAAAGAAGAGAAGCGGAGGAAAAAGCAGCGGCGCTTGGAGGCTGCAGCGGCGGCGGCGGCAGCGGCGGCGCCGGCGTTGGCGCCGGCGCCGGCAAGCGGGCTGCAGGCGCGGGCGGGGCCGGTGCATCAGAGCGGCGATGCAGTGAAAGCTGCCAGGCCTGTGGAGGCGGCGCCGGGTGCGGCTGGGGCAGGTGCAGCCAGCAAGCCGCGGGAGAAGAAGAAGAAGAAGAGCGGGGCGGAGAGGACGCATGACCTTTAGTGCCGCAGGCTCCTGTGGACCTGTGCACGCTGTAACGCAGTCTGCATGGACCGCGGCATGCATATGCGCATACTGTCGCGCGCCTGATTGTGCCCGAATGCGCGTGATGATGTATGGCAAGCGGCGGTGCTCGGTGTGTCAAAGACCGCTTTTTACAGCAGCTGTCGTGACGTATGCGCCTTACAGTGTGAGCAGACCAGTCATCAAATGAGAACGCTGAGCGGGAAGGCTAGAACTGATTCTGAACCGAAAACCCCAACCCACTGTACACAGTCCTCCATGCCATGGCGGTGCAGTAAAGAAGGGAAGCCCTGCACGGCTCAGCTGAAGAGATGCACGACAGCCAGCACGGCCCGGACCCTGTCGCACTGGCGCATGCTGAAGCGTCTAAGGACTCGTGTGTCCTAAACGCCTATCTGGGGTTATCGGCTCGTGCCGCATGCCTGCCCTGCTCCCTGTGCCTCGCTGCATGTGCGGGCGCCCCCCACCCCCTCGTAGGCAACCCAGCATCGGCAAGGCAGCATGGCATTCGCCTGTACATTGGAGCCAGCCGCCCTTGGCTCGGGAGAGCTAAATCTAGTGTGCCCTCCCCATCTCTCCGTGCAGCGGAAGTCACGAGTGCCAGCCTCCTAGCACACACCATGCGTGCAGTATAGCACGCTCTCCTCAGCACAGCCCGTCAGGCGGCCCCACACTCCCTGTGGACGGCACCTGCCCAGCACTCGCTGACGGTCGCCACTGCAGCCCTCCAGGGACGGCCACTATGGCAGACCCACCCAGCACAGCAGTCAGGGCGGCCCTGACTCGGTGACGCCGGGGCGTGGTGTTGCTGCTCGTGCTGTGCCACACAATGGCCCAAGCCACGCTGTCCGTCGCCAAGCAAAGGAGCTGCCGTCAACGACAGCGCTCCCCTGGCAGGTGGAAACTGTGCAAACGCGCTGCTGGCCCCTGCGGTGGTGAGGCCGCGCGGCCATGCTGGCCGCCCGATGCCGGACTCCCAGTGGCAACGCAACGATCGATGCAGCCTGACGTCCGCCCAGCCCGCACAAGCACCCTGCACGGCGGCGCAGTGCGCGCGCCGCAGCAGCCGCGCAGGGCACCGCCCCGCAAGCCGCCTCACGCGGTCTTCTTCACCGCTGCGGGCGGCGCCGCCCCGCCTGCGCGCTCCTCCAGCGCCGCCGCGGCGCGGCTGCCCTTGGGCGGCTTGCGGCCCTGCGCGCAGCATAGCCGATAAGTATCTGAACGACCAGGCATGCTTGTGAGCCGCGCAGCAATGGGGTGGACCGGAGACTGAAATGTACGCATGCAACAACAAAGCTCACCTCATTACCAGCAGGACATACAGACATGCCCGTTCAACTGCACGCTGCCACGGCACTCGCCGTCCTAGCGAAACCCGCGCACTGCACACCCACAGAAGACAGCAACGTGCGCGTGCGCGGCCGGCAGCCCCGGCCCCCACGCGTCTATCTGTCGAGCGCGTGGCCAGGGGCGCGCCTGCAGCAGCGCAATGTAGGCGCGCGAGTCCTGCAGGCTGGCCGGCGAGGGCTTGAAGCCGCCCACGCGCAGCATCATGTCACGCACGTTGGCCGCATACAGCGCCGGGTCCGCGCGCTCTGCCTCTGACGGCACGTATACCGGCAGCTGCGCGCGCCGGGCGCGCCGCTGAGTCGGCGCGCCGCAGTCTTCACAGCGCAAGCCAGGGCTCGGGAGCGCGCGCTGCGCGCGCACCTCGTACGCGGTGACGGAGTGCGTGGCGTTGGCGAGCATGAGCAGCGCATGCCACACAAAGTTGATGCTCTCCCAGGCGGCGCTGACGCGGTCGGCGCCGTACTCCAGCACGACCGGCCGCACCGGCGCGCCCGCCAGGAACGCGCCCGTCTTGAACGGCAGCAGGCAGGCGCCGTTCGTGGTCGTGCCCTGCGCGGCAGAAGGGCATTTGCAGACGTGCCCAATAGGTCTGGCGTCCGGCCCTATGCCAACACCGCAGCCCTGGTTGCCGCCGTCAGGCCCACGTGTCCTGCAGACAGTGAGGCCCTGCGCGGCGCGGCGACCCAGGCGCATCACTCCGATCGCCCGGCACCGCTGGCGGGGGCGCGCATGCTGACGGAGCCTGGGCGCCGCAGCCGCGCCAAGTGCAGATGCTGGACACATGGTGTGTGTTGCTACGGGTCCTGAACAGCAGGGCAAGCATCAAGCGCCCGTCGCAGCGCCGTGAGTGTGGCAAAGCAGAGCGTAGCAGAGCAACCATAGACACCCTGCTTGTGCGCGGATCGGTGCGCAACGTGCACCGCACGCACGCCGCGCGAGCACAGGCTGCCGTGAGGCCTGCAGACTGCCGGACGGGCGCCAGGTCACTGGAGCGCTGCACATTCCAATCCGTCGCTTGATGTGTAGACAGGGACTGCATCGGCAGCACTGTGCGACTTGGCGCAGCAGTGTGGTAGGGCGGGCTGGGGGGGGTGGGGTTGGGGGCACGCGCGCCTCCGGGAACAGCAGCAGCGGCCGCAGGTTGGGGTCGGGGCCCGTGCGCGCGGCGAGCAGCATGCGCTCCTTCACCTGGCCCGACACGCCCTGCGCGGCGCGGCGCGGCCGGCTCGCGCGCCCCGCGCTTGCAGCCATGCAGTAGGGTTTGTACTTAAAACGTCTCACACGCCCGGCATGCAGCTGCAACCCCTGCCTGTTCTTTGCATTAGCAGCCCGGTAAGGGGCAAAAAACGCGTACCCGTGGGGAGCAACAGCGCGCAGCACATGCGCCCCGGACACGGAGGCATCACTGGCATGAGAGCGTCGCACAGGGCCGCACCGCAACCTCGCCGCTCTTCGTTTTGAAGCCACGGTTGACGAATATGCACTGCAGGTGCTTGCTGCGCGCGCACGCCGCCGGGCTCAGGCGCGCGCTGGCAGGCACCCCGGTATACGTGAACAGGTGCCCCGCTATGCGGACAGTGACGCAAAGGCCGCCGCAAACTCATGTACCTTCTACTATTCACACACAGGCCGCCCACATGTCCACTGCGAGCGCTGGCCGCGGCAGGCGCGCGCAGTGTCAAGCGCCAGGCCCGCCAGCTTGCACCCATGTGGGCTCCCAGCATGCACGCTGGCAGCGCCCAGCGCGCCCGCGGGCGGCCGACGACACGCGTGGGGGCGCGCCTGACGACGCCGATGAGCGGCAGGTCGACCGTGTTGCCGCGCGCGACGAAGGACGGCGCAGAGTGCGACATGTGCACCAGGATGTCCAGGTAGGACACGTGGTTGGACACGATCACCGCTGCGTGCCGCGCACGCGCGCGCTCAGCGCGGCTGGAGGGCTGCCGGCGCGGCACGCATGCACGTGCGTACGCATGCTCTGCGCTGGCTTGAAGTGGAGCCGCGTGTAGCTGTATAAGGTTGAATGGTTGCAAAGACCCACAGTTGCCTTGCATTGGGCCATTATTGCAGTAGCCCTGCAGGGCACTTCGTGCAGCTCCCAGGCCAGGTCAGATGGCTGTGGCAGGGCCTTGTAGGCGGCCGCGCTGTCTGCCACTCAAGCGCCCGACAGGGGTTCAGAATACCAGAACTGCGCCGCGCCACGGCAGCTACGGCAACGCTGTCGACCGGCCAGGCCGCGTGCCTGGGTGCGGGGCGCCGTCGGCAGGCGCGGCCGCGTCCGCGGGGAAGTTGCCCTGCACGCGCGCGTGCGGCGACACGTCCGTCTGCACCCACTGCACGCGCGTGTAGCCCCAGAACAGCAGCGCGCCGCGCGCCAGCAGCTTGCCCAGCTCGCCGACCATCATTGTGCGCCGGTTGGCGGGAATGAGCACGGCCAGCCTGCGCGCGTGCACCCGCCGGTGCTGGACACGCGCGCGCTTATGGGTGGCATCATGACGTGCACACCCATGCGCGCCCATGCATATCGGTGTGCCGCGCACAGGCGCTCCCGCCTGCGCTCCTTGCCCGCAGGAGCAGCGAACGCTCGCATACGGTGAGCTGACCTACACAAGGAGAGCCGTGCTCGAGGGCATGCCTCACAGCGGCAAGGAGCGGCGCAGCTGAGAGGTGGTCAGAGCGCACCCGCAGCTACACACGCGACCTAGTGCTACACCCCTCTGCCGACACATCAAACATCACTCTCCAGCAGGCGAGCGGCTCTCAGAGGGTGCGTTGGCGGGCTGCATGTGTGCACATGGGCGACGCTATCAGGAAACCTGAGCCGATAGCTGCTGTCTTCTGGCCGCTCAAAGTGCCCCTGGAGGTTTTCTGCCACATGCAAGGCTGGTGCAGTTATGCAATGCGGCGCTTGGCAGCGCACCTGCAGACCACGTGAAAAGCCAGCACGCTAAGGAGGCAGCCAAAGAACTTTAGCGGCAGGAGCACGGCCGCGAGCACTGCCAGGCGCAGGTACTCCAGTGCGGGCTGCGGCTTCCGGCCCAGCGTGCCGTACTGGTCGCGGCGTCTGAAGGCGTCATACAGTGGGTCCCAAGTGTCCAGGGGATTGCACGGCTGCTCGCTGGCGGCGCCGTTTGCAAGCGTCGGCGCGCCCATGCTGGCCTGCCGTGCTCCCTGGAGCGCAGGCCCGTGCTATCGCGAACGCAAAGCTGAAACTGATGCTGTCCAATGTCCTGCACGCAGTTCTTTGGCTGAGTGCCGCTTGCAGGCTGCCTGCCTCACTTTATGTGATCAAGGTCGGGCCAGTCGCCAGAATAGAGGAGCGCTTGCTTGCGCTCAGGTCGAGAACTCGAGGCCTCTGAACCCTGCTTGACCTGCGCAGCTGCAGGAGCGGGTGCATAGAGGAGTGTACGGCTTGCAGCATAGCCTACGCTTGCCTGTTGGTGTACAACGTGCGCTTTGCTGAAACTACACAGCGCGAGGATGGAGGACGCGAGCCAGGATGCGCCGCTGGCCGGCGTGAAGCGGCCGCGCGAGGACGCAGCGGAGGGCGCCGAGGCAGGCGCCAAGGCTGCGGGCGGGGAGGGTGAAGCTGCAGCAGCCGCATCCGCCCGTGAGTTGCACCCATCTGCTCAGCAGCCATCACCTCAATGTACTCTTGTCAAAACACCTACGTCGCCTCAGCGCTGAAGGAAGTCATGGTGCTGGGCAGGCGATGAGCCCAGGGCCAAGAAGGCAAAGGAGACAGGAGGGCTGGAGCTAGGTGGTGAGTGCCCACGCGCACGCTCCAGCATGTTTGCAGGCACCACAAGGCAGTGACCCAGACAGCAGAGGAACAGATATTGACAGGCCAGCATATTCGTACAAGTGCAGCACGACACGGTCTTGGCGTTCGGGGTTGCTCTCAGAGCAGGTAGGTAGCCGTGTCAGGCGTCTGCACCGAGCGAGGCCTCTCTTGGTTTGTGCTTGCACCCGCGACTACTGCGTTCACACGTCATAGGCGCCTGCATCCTTTTCGTGTGGAGCACTCCTGCAAGCGCATGCTGACCGCTCAGCGCGGTGGCTGCCCTTTGTCCGTGCGCCTGGCGAGCTGGCAGACCTGGCGAGGCAGTGTACTCTTAAGCACGTGGGGCGGTTGCTTTCGCGCAGGAGCGCTGGCAGCAGGGCAGCCTGCAGAGGCAGGCGGCAATGCAGCCGTCGCTGCCTCGGACGCGCAGGCCGCAGAGGCGTCCGGCGCAGCGGCCTCTGCGGGCCCAGCCGCTGCCTCAGCATCTGGGGCCGAGGCGGAGGGCGCCACGTACACTGCGGCAGACGCGCCGGGCGCGGCTGCGGGCGCAGAGGCCGCGGGGGCGGCCGGGCCCGGCGGGGCCGGCGCTGCAGAGGCTGGCGCGGCCGCGGCGGCCAGCGGCGGCGCGCCGGCGGCCGCGGCTCCGGCCCAGGCCGCCGACCCGCCCGCGAAGATCGGATACCGCACATTCCGCAGCGGCAACGAGGCGTCCGCGTACTTCCAGGACCTCATCCATAACCTAACGCGCGATCAGGACCTCAACGAGGCGCGCCCCGCGCGCCGGGCGCCACGTGCCGCGCACGCCGGGTGCCACGGTGCTGGCAGCCGGCGCCGCTTGGCCTCCGCGCCTGCCCGCGCACGTGCACGTGCGGGAGCGCGCTGCGACCGGCCAAAGCCTCCAAGCAAGCTCGTGACCTAACTGCTGCCGCGCTGGCGCGCGCGCAGTATGAGCACCACATGGTGCTGGAGCTGATCAAGGCGGGCCATGAGACGCCCGCACAGAAGGCGCGGCCCCAGCCGCCTGCGAGCGCCTGTTTGCTGCTGCCATGGCCGCCCGGCGCGTCGGGCGCGCCCTTGCCGCGTGGGTGCATGAGATGCAGCACGCGCGAGCCTCCCTTGTCCAGGAGCAACCAGCGAGGCCGCCAGCGCTCCGCGTGATGCATGTGCCAGTGGCATGGCTCGCAAGCTGCGCCCCGGCCGGCCATGCGCCGCCCGGCACGCGGCGGGCCTGGCCGCCCGCGCTGGCGCGCACGGGCAGCGCCCGAGCGGCCGGCCCTGACTCGCGGCGCAGCCCGGGCGCCGCATGCACAGCCGCCGCACGCGCCTCGAGCCCGCGCCTGCGCCGACGGGGAGGCCGCGCGCGCGCGCGCGCAGCTGGGCGCGGGCGTGCGCGCCGTGCAGGTGCGCGACCACCAGAAGTTTGAGGAGTGGACCAGCTGCTTCTTCCTGCTGCGGGCCGACGGCAGCGTGGACGACGTGTCCGCGCGCAAGTGCGTCATGCGCATCTTCCCCGCCTGGGCGGCCGCGCGGCCCACCAAGTTCCCCGGCAAGGCGCGCCGGCCGGCCCCTCCCGCAGGGCTGTCCGGCCCTGCTCGATGACATCGCGTAGCGCGGCCCCTGCGCCCGGGCTGACCGGCGCGGCGGCGCACCGGAGGATCGGAACGGACGCGGTGGGTGGTCGGGTGTGACAGGCGTACGGTGACCCGTGCGCGCACGTCCTGCTCAGTGGAGTTCGGGCATCAGCTGCGGGGCGGGCACCGAGAGGACTGCGAGCGAGCGGCGGCGGGGCGCGCAGGGCGACGGCGGGCGCGGGCGCGGGCGCGGCGCGGCCCGCGGTCGCGACGGCGGCCGCGGCGGCGGCGGCCGGCCGCGCGGCCGCGGCGGGGCGGCCCGCGGGGGCAGCCCCGGCGGGCGCGCCGAGCGCGGCCGCGGCCGCGGCGGGTCGTGGCAGCGCGGTGGGCGGGGCGAGCGCGGGGGGCGCGGGGGCAGGGGGGACCGAGGGGGCCGCGGCGATCGCGGAGGCCGCAGGGGCCGCGGCCGCGGGGCCCCCGGCCGCGCGGGCAGGGCCGGGGAGGCGGGAGGGGGCGCACCCGCGGCCGCCCCGCCCGCCAAGGATGCGGCTGCTGCTGCGGCGCCCGCGAAGGATGCCGCGGCTGCGCCTGCTTGAGCGCCTAATTCCTGATCGCAGGAGTGAGCCTACGCCGGCCTTTGGCTCCGCGCCTGCCTGCATGGGGCTGTGCTGGAGGCATGCATGACTGGTGCTTTGGAGTCCGGAGCTGGGCAGGGCTCTCCGTCATCGGGCAGGCCACAGGACATCTTTGCCGTTGTGGACGACGTGCTAGCTATCACTGGTGACCTTCTGTGTTCAGGCGGCGCCTCTACCACACAGTGTCACGCAGTGGCCGTGCTTGTTGTTTGGTAGTCACAATATGGACACAGCGTTGTCACACGATGCACCCATGCGTTTGCCAACACAGCCAGCCTAGACAGGGCGCCACTATCTTGCATTAGGCGCGTATCCATTGTGTTGCAAGTGCCTCCGCGGGAGGCTGCGCCGTGCAAAATAAAATAACCGATGGCCATCACTAGAGCGCTCTACCCGCGCAGCACATCATGAGAGACCGACAAAGGCGTGGGGGCGTGGCAGCCCCCTCCTCCCCAGAGTTCCGAAAATTGTTCGAGCAGGTTCCCAGGCCACCGATAAGCGGGACGACGCGGACAGGGGAATGCCCCTGCCTGCAGCGACCCACACACAGCCTCCATGAACAAACGCGGGCAACACAGCAGAGCACCCTCGCCCCGCGCCGCGGCTTGCCGGCGCGCGTGTCCGCGCCCGCAAGGCCGCATGGCCTATGTGCGCGCCTCAGAGCATGCCCTGCACCTTGACTGTCAGCCTAGCACCACCGCCCCTAACAGCACGGCGTCAGCGCGCTGCACAGCACGCAGGGCCCCGCTCGGACTGGGCGCGCTCCGCCAGACACAGGCTGCGCCACGCCTCAGCCGACCCGGGTAAGGTTGGAGTCTACGGGCGCGCGGCTCAGCGCATGGACGTGTACTTGCGGCGGATGGCGTCCATGACCGCGCCCAGGTCCTCCTTCACCTGCGCCCGCAGCGCGCCCCCGCATCACCGCCGGCCGCGCCCGTCGCCGGACGGCGCACGCGCCGCTGCGCGGCCCCTACGGCGCGGCCTGCTTGGCAGCGGCGGGCCTCCCGGGGGACGCGGGGACGTGTGCTGTGACGCCCGCTGCCAAGCTGCCACGCATGGCGACCCAAGCGCGGCTCTAGAGCTGAGGTTGGGCCTCAAGGGGGGCGCACCGGCACAGGCGGGTTGGCGTGCGCGGCGGCCATGCCGGGGATGTCGCCCGCGTGGTACGCCACCTTGGACTGCGCGAACTTGAGCCCGTGCGCGGTCGAGACGACGACCGTGCGGTCGCTGGGCGCAATCACGCCGCGCTCGCGCAGCTTCATGAGCGCCGCCAGCGCCACGCCCGTGTGCGGGCAGTTGAACATGCCTGCGCGCCGGCGCCGGGCGGGTGGGGTGCACGTCGTCGCCGGCGGCGCGCGCTGGCGGGGCCGTCCGGGAGCTCCCGCGCCCCTCCCGCCCCCGCCACGCAGGGCGGCCCCCGCGCCGGGGCTCATCCCCCGCGCCCGGGGCTCCCGCAGGGCCTGGTTGCGCTAACGGAAGGGTCATGGAAGGTTTAGGGTCAGGGTTAGGGCGCGCCCGTCAGGTCCCCGCGCGCGGCCGCGTCCATGAGCTCCTCCTCCGACGCCTCCTCCACGATGCCGTCGGTGGCGGAGAGCGCCAGGATCGCGCGGTCGATGGACACCGGGTCGCCGATCTGGATCGCCGACGCAAACGTCGTCTTTGCCTTGACCGGCTCGAAGGTCTCCCAGCCGTTCTTGTACGCCTGGTACAGCGGGTTGGCGTTGGCGGCCTGCGCGCGCGGGGCGCCCGGTCTCGCGCCGCGTGCGCATGTACGTGCGGGCCGCGCACTCTGCTGTCCTGTGCGCGTGCTGGTGCGCCCTGGGTTAGGCTAGGGTGGGGGCAGGACGGCACCTGCGCGCAGACCAGGCGCGGCATGCGGTCCACGAGGCCCAGGTCGCGGCACATCTTGAAGCCCTTGTAAAAGGCGTAGATGTTGCCCAGGTTGCCGCCCGGGATGATGACCCAGTCCGGCACAGCCCAGTCAAACTGCTGGCAGATCTCGATCGCGGCCGTCTTCTGGCCCTCCAGGCGCAGGCTGTTCATGCTGTTGGCCAGGTAGATGGGCGACTCGGCCGTCACGTCCTGCACGCGGCACTATGGCCTCAGCCGTCATGCGCAGCCGTCACGTCCTCGGCCGGCACGTCCTCCTGCTGTTGGCCAGGCAGGTCGGCGACGCCGCCGTCACGTCCTGCGCGCGCCGCCGGCCGCGCGCGCGCCTCAGCCCCGCGGCGCGGCACCCCCGCCTGCACGCCCGGAGCTGCGCGCGCAGCCGCGCAGGCGCGGGCGCGCGCTGCAGCGAACGCAGGAGCTGGCGCGCGACGCACGCGCCGAGCGCCGCCGCGGCGCCGCGACGGCCCGCCGCGGCTCCGAGGCATGTCCAAGGCGCCGCGCAAGGGGTCATCACAGGCGCGCTGGACCGCCGCGCGCGCGCAGACGGGCAGCCGCTGTCGCCGATCGCCACGCGCGCGCGCGCCGCGCCGACGCGGGCGCGTGCCTTGATCAGCTTCATGCAGCCGTCAAAGTCGGTGTCGATGGAGAGCACGAGCGCGCCGTTGGCGATGGGCTGCACCAGCTGCGCCAGGCTGATCTTGTCCGCCGGCAGGAACACGATGGACGGGATGCCAGCCGCCGCGCAGTACGCCGACAGCGCCGCCGACGTGTCGCCTGGGCGCGCGTGCCGCCCCGGTTGCCGAGCTGCCAGACCGGAGCAGCAGGGGTGGCCCACTGCGGTCCTCGGACACATACATAAACACCTGGTCCGGTTGGCCAGCCTGCCAGAGAGGGCCCCGCTGCCCGTGGCCACCTCCTCGGCTGGCCGTTCTCCCGCAGGCCCCCCCCAGTCTGGCTGCGAGGCCTGCGCATGCGCACCTGTTTCCCACCGTCCCGCAAACCAGACAGGCGCTGACTGTGCAGCGCTGACTTCCACCTCAGCGCGCCACTCTGCACAGTCGCAAGCAGGCGCCTTGGACCCTGCTCGCAAGGGGGAAAGAATAAGGGAACTCGTGCATCCCCCAGTCGCGGCAGTTCACGGGCGCAGCCCTGCAGGAGCGCACCGGTGGACGCGCAGCCGACGGCCTGGACGGCCTCAGGCCGAAGCCGGCGCAGGCGGTTGACCTGGGACACGAGCACGGTCATGCCCAGGTCCTTGAAGGAGCCGGTGTGGCTGTTGCCGCACTGCTTGACCCACAGGTCGCGCATGCCGAGCGCCTCGCGGCCCAGGCGCTCCGCCCAGAACAGGTTGCTGTTGCCCTCGAACATGCTGACGATGTCGTCGTCGCCCAGTTGCTGCGCGCGCATGTGTGCGTGCTCAGGCTGCGCGGTCCCGCCACGCAAGGCGCGAGGCAGGTCGCTGCTCTAGGGTGTTTTGGCGCACTTTGCGCCAGACGGGCATGCGGGCCGCTGCCGGTACAGGGCTGTAGAAAGACCCGCCGCGTGCGCCGACCACAACAACAGGGCTTACTGCGACCCCTGGGCAAGGCTGGGGCGCCAGGGGTCAGGCAGTCGGCAGAAGGCGCCTTCTTCCCGAGCAGAGGCAAGTCCGTACACCAGAGGCCCACGCCTGGCGGGGCAAGGCCGGCCGTGCGCCTGCTCGGGCCGCGCGCGGCGCCAGGGCCGCACCGGCAGCACCCACTCCTTCTTCGACCACACGCCCGAGCCGAACGGCCAGCTGGTGCGGCCGACGCGGCTGTCGAACAGCGCGCGCCAGTACTCGGGGCCGTAGATCGCGAGCGCCTCCATGTCGTGCTCCACGTCCAGCAGCCCGCCGTCGCGCGAGCGGTACACCACCTCGTCCAGCGAGTAGGCCTCGCCCGCCGCGCGGCCCTCGCCCAGCGCGACCGCCGAGAACGGCACGTACCGCGCGTTGAACAGGTGGCCCTTCTCCAGCGGCGCTGCCGGCCGCAGGCGTTTCAAGGCGTGTCAAGGCGTGTCAGGGCGCGCGGGGCGCGGGCGGTGCGGGCGCCGGCAGGCCGGCGCATTGTCTGCTCGACAAAACGGGCTTGCGCAACGTCTGTCCGGACACAGCAGCCGCTGCTTCGCCCGCCCTCTGCGAGGCCGCCTCTGCGCACGGGCCTGGAGACAGGTGCCGTAGAGCTGTCCGCCCGGCGCCAAGCGCTCAAGTGGGGGCTGCTGTTCGGTGCATATTGAATAGCCCAAACGTGCCGTGCGAGTGATCACTGTGCTGGCGCGGGGCACACCCCGCCGGTGCGCCTGCTCGCGGATGTCCCCGGTCTCCGCTTTCGGCGCCTCCACGGACAGCGTAGCATGCGCCACAAAGGGCCGCAGCGCGCAGGGCCGGGCGGGCGCGGCGCTGCAGCGCAGCGCAGCGGCGCCGCCTGTCAGAGCCCGGGAGCTCAGGTCCACAGCCATCGCCGCCGGCGCCTGCATCCCGGCGCACTCCACAAAGCCCATCCGTTCCACGCTCACCCTCAGCAGTACCACTCAGCCTGGGCGAGCCTGCGCTCGATCGAGGTGAAGCCCTGCTAGAGCAGGGTGGGCTGCTCAGCAGGGCTTGCAAGCCAATTGCAATTGCCAATTGCTTCAGACACAGCCTCGCTGGGAGCGCTTATCCTGGTGAAGGTCCGCTGATCCGACGTCCTTGCACCCCCTCTGCGCTACCACACAGGGGCGGACGCAATGCTGTGCCAGCAGCCGGTGGCCGCCCATGTGTGTCACCTGCCGCTGCGCAGCGCGCCAAAGCCAGCGCTGCTCAGGGCGGGGCACCGCGAGGCGCGTAGCCAGGCGGCTGGCTGCTGCTGCCGCGCCTCGCTCGCGCAGGAGCAGGCCGCCCCTGCCAGCCGGCCCGGCGCGGAGCCGCAGCTGCGGGAGGCGGTGGCGTTTGCTCCAGCGACCGTGGCCAACCTTGGCCCCGGCTTTGACTGGATGGGCTGCGCTGTGGAGGTGAGCGGCCTTAAGCGCAAGTGCAAGTTCACTGACAATGCGGGCTGCGGGGCGATAGCCTTGCTCGCAGGCTCTGGTAGGTGCTCACCGTGCGGCCTCCGGTTCACATCCGCAGGGCGACGGGGACACAGTCACGGCGCGGGCGCTCCCGGACCGCCCGGGCGAAGTGCTGATTGAGGCCATCGAGGGCGACGGCGGGCGGCTGTCGCTGGTGGCCGCGGAGAACTGCGCCGGCATCGCGGCTCTGGAGACCCTGAAGCTGTTCGGCGCTGACCGGCCGCGCTGCGGCGTCGGCATCCGCCTGCACAAGGCGCGCTCTGGCGCGGCGCGCGCAACGCTCCTTCAGGGGGCGGTCTGGGCAGCGGAGTGGTGAGCGTGCTCGCCAGCAGTGAATGCAGGCCCCACTTGTAACCCCGGGCCAGCTCCACAACTGCTCGGCCAAGGCCGCCCAACGGGCTGCGGCTTACGCAGCAGCGCGGCAAGCCGCGACAGCCTCGTCCTTGGACGAGGCAAGCTTGCCGCAGGCGCGAGTCCAAGGTGTCGGGCCGTGCATGGCGCCCCGCCGCGCAGCGGCCCTGTGAGCAGCGCAGCCACGGCCGGCGCCGGCCCGGGCCGGCCGCCTGACAGCGCGCTGGCGCGGGCGCCCCCGGGCCGAGCCCGCGCGCGCGGCCCGCGCAGGGCCTGCCGCTCGGCAGCGGCCTGGGCAGCAGCGCGGCGAGCGCGGCGGCGGCCGCGCTGGCGGTCAACGCGCTGTTCGGCGCGCCGCTGGCCAAGGCCGCGCTCGTGCCGGCCGGGCTGGCGAGCGAGGCCGCCGTCAGCGGCTTCCACGCCGACAACATCGCGCCCGCGCTGCTCGGCGGCTTCATCATGGTCAGGCGCGGCGCGCCGCGGCCCCGCTGCCGCGCCCCCTCCCCGTGAGGACGGCGCGCTCCGCGCGCATCGCGGGCGGGCGCGCGGCGCCTCCCGCCGCGCCCTGCGCACGTTCTGCAGTGCACAGAGTGCTTGGCAGCGGGCTTTCTGAGGGCGCGCGTGCGTGCATGCGTCCGCCGGCTCCCCAGTGGGCGCGCAACTCATGCCAATTGTCTCTGATCTGTAAGGCGGTCAACGCTGGGGCCAGGCACATCACCCGGTCATACCAAATCAGCAACATCAGTCCAGCCCTCGCGGGAGAAGGCTCACGGTGGGTGCGGCAGCAGCCACCCACATGTATGGGGGCATTGGGTGGGTGGCTGAGGTTTCGGGGGACAGTGAGGTTCCTTGTTACAATGTGATAGCGGAGCGCTGAGCCGAACGGCGGTTACGCTGCAGGTTGTGCAGGCGTTCCGCGCAACGCAGGGCAGCCGGGTGCAAGGCATGACGCCAGAGACACCGTACATCGACCTTATGCAACAGGGCGACGCGCCGGGTTGCCCGCCGGCAATGCCGCACAGCAGGCTGCCGCGCAGCTTACGCTGCTGGTGTGACGCAGCTTGAGTTGCGCGGACGCCTGCTGTGCGGCATTGCCGGCGGGCAACTCGGCGGCTCGCCGCCCTGTTGGATCAGGTCGATGTACGGTGTCTCTGGCGTCATGCCATGCACCCGGCTGCCCGCGTTGCGCGGAACGCCTGCACAACCTGCAGCTCAGCCGCGCCGCAGCTCTGCCCTGCCCTGACCCTGACACAGGGACGCCGTGCAGGAGCTGCAAGCCGCTGGACCTGCAGCGGCTGGCGTTCCCGGGCGAGCTCTGGTTTGTGCTGGTGAACCCGTGCTTTGAGGCTCCCACCGCGGAGATGCGCGCGGTGCTGCCCGGCCAGGTCGCCATGAGCGCTGCCGTGCACAACTGCGTCATGGGCGGCACGCTGGTGCGCGCGCACCCTGCAGCATATCCTTTGGAAGGCCTCGTCCTGGGGCAGCTTAGCCGCGCGGGCACTGTCATGCCTTGGGCGCCTGTGTACGGCCGTTGCCTGGAGCCGCAGGGTTGCATTACAGTGCATTCGCCTGGCCACTGCTACTGAAAACCTGCGCAAGCACTGACGGCTGAGGCAGCTGAACTTTGCGGCTGTCGGTGATGCGGCCACTGTGCATGTTCAGGCGCCGCTGGCTGTCCTCCCATGGGGGTTGCTCTGATGATGCTGATGCACGGAGTCGTGTCGAGGGCGGCATGCCCTGGAGACTTGTCGGCCAGGGTCGTTGCAGGGTTTCTGGGGTTCTGAGCCCGTCAGAATCTCCGCAGGTGGCGGGCATCCTGGCCGGCGACGCGGCGCTGGTGGGCCGCGCACTGGACGGCGACGCGATCGTGGAGCCTGTGCGGGGGCCGCTTATTCCGGGCTTTGCCGCCGTGAAGCGCGCTGCGCGCGCGGCAGGCGCGCCTACGCCCTCCCGCTTGTCCGCGCCCCTCACCAGGCCCGTTCCGCTCCTGCTGCAGCATCTGTGACAGACGGCAGTTGGGTGTGGCATGTGATGGGCGCACGAGCTTCAGCGAACAGGCCTCATGCGTGCCTGTGAGAAAGTTGGCTGTCTACTCAGGGCTGCGGCTCTCACGTAGCTCAAGCAGCAGCGCGGGCGCCAGGCGCGTACGGCTGCACAATCAGCGGCGCGGGGCCGACATGCGTCGCGGTGGTGGACGACCCGGCGGTCGGCGCGCGCGTGGCGGAAGCCATGGTGCACGCGTTCACATCGGAGGGTGGCCTGGCTGTGAACTCGGCGCGCGTCGTGCGCCTGGACCAGGAGGGCGCGCGGCTTGTGCGGTAACCAGCGCAGAGGGAGCTGGGCAGGAAGTACAGTGGCGGGAGGGTGGTGGTGGGGTATTCCTAGGGTGGTGTTTGCAACCGAACTCCACTCGATCCAGGCGCTGCTCATGCCGAAGCGTGCATTGTTTCATTTGCTGTAGTCTGTTTTACGTGCTGTAGATCAAGCTTGCTCCACAACGACCATCACTACTCGGCATTGCTGGCACAGCTCCAGCCAACGTTGGCGCTGCACATATAGAAGCGGTTGTGCATGAGCGTGCTGTGAGGCTGCCGGCCGTGCATGGCTGGCGGACGGGCCGGACCGCCCGGGCCGGAGGAGCACCGCGGCTCGGACTCCGAGAACAACTCGTATCATGTCGACAGCTACAGCGAGGAGCCCGCGCCGCGCGGCTATGACGTCGACGGGGTGAGCCGGCCCTCCCCGCCGGCTCTGAGAGCCAGCATCGGCCCGCATCACTCGGCGGAAGCGCTGCCGCCAGATTGCAACGGCTAGCACCAGCGAGCCACGACGATGTAGCTGGCGGGCGGCGATGGGCTTGGTAGCCAAGCTGGCTGGGGCCGGCTGGCCACGGGAACAGCCAGCTTGCATGTCCCCGGAAGTGGCCGTGCCAAGGCCCACTGGTCGGCCCCACTTTGTGGCTTGGCGCCTTGCGCGTGTTCAGCGGTTCTGCCGCCGCCCGGCGCAGCAAGGCGCTGCGCTGCGGGCGCGCGGGCCAGGCGCCGCATCCCTAATGTGTGCGTTCAAGCATGCGCCGGCGCCAGCGGCGCCCGCGTGCGGTGGCCTCGGCCCAGCGCGCAACGGGTGGTGCCACGTGTATATCATGTGGGCCCTGGGCTGGGTCCTGTGCCCAAACCGAACGCAACCAGGCGAGTGGCAGCGGCGCGCGCTCGAGTCAGGCGCGGCGCGGCGGGCACATGCGGCCGGGATAGCAGGCTCTGGTGCACCCTGTGCGCGGGCCGAGGCGCGGCGTGCGGCGACCCAGCCAATCAGAAGCCACCTGGCGGCAGGACGCGGCCGGAAGTTGAACACCAGTCACATGGCGGGACGACCGCCCAGCCTCGGCACGCCCGTGACGGGCTGTTGTGGCGCTGCGCACAGGTCATGGGCGCGCCCGAGGGCAAGGCCAAGGCCGGCGGCGGCATCAGCGAGCTGAACAGGCGCGGGCCGGCCAGAATGCAGGCTCACTGAGCCCCACATTTCTGCCTTACCTCAGCCAGCCGTGCAGCGGGCCGCACTCTCTGCGGTGTGCACCCTTTGCGCCTGTCTGCGGCCGGCTGGTGCAGACGCCCTGCTGATTAACGATGCGCGAGCGCGTGTGAGTCGGTTGGCGCCGCGAGCGCGCGCCTGCTTGAGCCTCGGGCAGCAAAACAAGGCGGCGTGCGCAGGCTGGTCGAGGCGCTGCATGGCTTTGATGAGGGCGGCGTCGACCACATGGACTCGTACCTGGGCTCCGACGAGGAGGGGCTCTGCGGCAGCGGCGGCTACGGCGGCATGGCCGGCCTGGCCAGCTTCAACGCGCTGGGCCTGGACGACGTGCGCGACGACGCGGCGCTGCTGGACGGCAAGCGCGGCGGCAAGGTGCGCCGCGCGGCTCCAGGGCGCTCCTGAGAGACAGGCTTCCGGGGCGGGTATGGACGGGGCAAGTGCTGCTCCTGGGTCTGCGCTGCCAGCACAGAACTGTGTCGCCTGGCGCGCGCCTCGCAAGGCGTGGCGGGGCGGCAGGCGCTGCGGTGGGGGCAGGTTCCGGTCCGACCAGGCCTGGCGCGGGTTGGGGCGCGCGCAGCGCGTCTGCAAAACGTCCTTGCTCTGCGGCCCGGGCGCCTGCCGGGCCAGCGCAACCTGTGCTGCTGCGCCTGCCAGCGCGGTAGGCCGGCGCGACAGCGAGCTGCCCTGGACGGCCCACCCTGGCGGAGCACGCGGGCCGCGGCTGACTCAACCCGCTAAACCCTATCATGCGCGCGGCGCGGCAGCGCGGCGGCGGCTACGCGCGCTCGGAGGCCGAGTCGTACGGGTACGCCAGCGAGATGAACCCCAAGCTCAAGGGCAAGAAGGTGCCCATGCTGGAGGAGCGCTGCGAGGAGGAGTTCTGCGCCGCGCCGTTCAACCATGACGCGGCCGAGGTGCGCCCGGCTCTCGATGTGAGCGGTGTGTAGGACTCTGGGCCATGGGCTGCTCACTGAGGAGGTCTGGAACTCTGCGCCGCGCCGTTCAATCACGACGCGGCCGAGGTGTGCGCCGTTGGCGCGCGGGGCGGGGAACCTTGGCGCGCGGGGCGGGAGACCTTGCCTTGCCTTGCGCGGCCCTGCTCAAGGGCTGTCAGCTGCCGGGGCGCATCTGCGCGGCGCTGCACTTGTGCGGCGAGCGCGCCGGCAGAGCCGTTGGCGGCGCGCGGCAGCATGGCGATGCAGGATGTGGGCGCGGCGCCCAGAGCTGCTCAGGGGCTGCGCGAGCTCCAGCCTCTGGAAACGAATCTGCCGCTGAGCGCCGACGCGGCGCGCGTCTCGCAGGCGGGCACCGCAGAGGCGGAGGCGGAGGATCCGGCGGCGCCGTGGCCGCAGCGACCGTTCCGGCGCGGCTGGCGCTTCAATTGGCCGGGCGTGGGCATCATGGTGGTGTACTGCCTCGCATTCATTTTCTACCTGTACATCCGCATCCGCTACACCCTGGACCTGGGCGCCTACGTCTGGTGCGGCCTCCAAAGGAGTGCCTGCGCATCTGTTCCTGTTGAGAGTCATGTCAAGAGTGGAAAGCCTGCTAGTGGCGCCCGCTTGTGCGCGTGCGCCGCGCTCCGTTGCGGCGCTGTTGGGCGCCGCGGCCGCCGGCGGCCCGCCGCTGCTTGCCGCGCCCAGGCAGCGGCGGGCGCGCCCGGGCCTGCGTGTGGAGTGGCAGCCTGAGGGGAGCGAGCGCAGTCCCGCGGCAGCAGACGGGCGAGCGGCGCACGGCGGCGCGGGCGGGGCGCGCATGCGGCGGCGGCGGGCTTTCTGGGCTCAGAGCCCGCGGCGCTCGAGCGGGCTGAGCGCCGGCCTGACACCCGCGCGCGCGCGACCGGCAGGTGGGGCGCGTTCATCCTGGCGGTGGAGGTGCTGGGCGCGACGTCCACGGTGCTGTACGGCCTGAACATCATCCTGACGCCCGTGCATGAGCCGCTGGTGGACGACCCCGCCAACCCGGGCCTGACCAAGGTGCCTCCCCCGGCTCGCGCGCGGCGCTGGAACACTCCCGAGCGTGCGCCGACTGACCTCGTTGCCAGCATCGTGCGCTGCGTAAGACGGCGGCTGGGCGAAGGCGCGCCAGCTGGCCAAGCATGGCGGGTTGCGGGTAAGGTCGGGGCAGCCGCCGCGGCGAGGTGTGCGTTGGGGAGGCGAGCTCGACGCGCCAGGCCGCCCGGCGTGCAGGTGGGGTACAGCTACCACGTGCGCGTGCTCGTGCCGTGCTACAAGGAGGACCTGGAGATCGTGGCCAAGACGATCCAGGCGGCGTACAATGCGCGGCTGCCCGACAACTGCACGCGCACCATCTACCTCTGCGACGACGGCAAGGACAAGCGCAAGCGCAAGTGGTGCGCCGCGGCGCCCGAGCGGGCCTGTGTTCCACTGCGCATTGTGTGCGAACAAGCTGAGCCTCTGACAGCAATGGAGCAAAGCAGTCCAGAGCCTGCCGCATTACGGCTCCTCCCGCCGCTGCGGCGCCCCCGCCGCCGGCGCCCCGCGGCAGCAGGCCTCTGCGCCTGGGCGGCGCGCGCGTGCCGCCCTGCACGTGGCCCTGCGGATTGCACGGCGAGGCGCTCGCCCACGCGCACACGCTTTTGGGCCGCGCGCGCGCCCTGTGGGTGTGCCAGGGGCCATCCAGCGCGTCCTGCATCAAATCCTTGATGCATAACGTAATTGTGCTGGCACCGCAGGTGCGAGCAGATGGGCCCGGAGATCATCTACGTCAGCGGGCGCACGCGCGCGTCGGGCGAGATGAACGGCAAGTCGGCCAACCTGAACAACTGCCTGGCCCAGATCTACCCGGCGGGCGTGCGCATCCCGGCCACCGAGCTCGCGTGCGTGTTTGACGCCGACCAGGCGCGCGCCCCGCCGGCGCGGCTCGCGCCTTTTTATCGCGTGTGCGCCCATGCGGCTGCAGCGCAGGGCGCGCTGTACTCGTGAACGGCGCGGCAGCGGGCGCCTCAGCGCGACGCCAGCGCAGTAGCATGTGCCAGCACTTGGTCGAGACAGCGTCGTGCGACAGGCTTTGTTGCTCCCGGCCGCGCTGCCTCAGCGCCGACATGCACCGCATCCGGTGATCGCAGCAGAGGCGTCCATGTCGGCGTCCCTGGCAAGCGCTGCTTCCTAAGACCCAACCAAAAGTAGGGTCAGGGTAGGGTAGGCTCCCTGAGGCTGGGCGCGGCCGGCAACGCGCAGGTCTCCAACCCCGACTTCTTCCTGAAGACGCTGCCGCTGTTCGACGCGGGCGACGACGTGGGCATGGTGCTGTCGCCGCAGTGCTTTCACAACATCGACGCGCACGCCGACATCTTCAACCACGGTAATGTGCAGTTCTGGGAGTACGCGCAGGTCGGCTACGACGCCATCGGCTTCATCTCGTGCACGGGCGCGCGCCCCGCCGCCTGAGTTAGGATTAGGTTTTGGCTCGCTGCGCACGCCCTGTCCGGCCGGGCGCCCGCTGCTTTGGCAGGGCGCGGCGCCGCGGCGCTGCCGCACTCGGGCGCGCCCTGGCGCGGCTCGCGGGCGCGCTGAGGCCCGGCGGCGCGCGCGCGCCGCGCGCAGGCACCAACTTCCTGACGCGCAGCTGCGCGTTTGCGGCGGCCGGCTGGTCGCCGACGTACACGCTGACGGAGGACTACGCGCTGGGCATGGAGCTGAAGAAGCGGCGCTGGCAGTGCCGCTACGTGAACGAGTACCTGGCGGTCGGCGAGGCGCCCGAGCAAGTCCGCAACTGCTTCCAGCAGCGCTCGCGCTGGGCCAAGGGGTGCGCGCCGGCCTGGTAGGGTTCAGCACCCTGCAGGCCTGCAGGCCTGGCGGGCGCATAGGCGCTCGTCAGCCTGCAGCTTCCAGCCGCACAGCGCCCCCACAGGCCGAGTCTGCGCGTTGACACCGTTGCAAGCTCTGCCCCGCCTTGATGTGTAGGAGCGCCAGGGACGAGATTGGTTCAAGCTGAGGTCTCTGCCGCGTTCTTGCAGCCTGCAAGGCCACCGGCCTGTTGAGCACCGCGCCGGATGCTGTGTGCCTGTCGCCAGGCGCACCAGGCGCCCTGCTTCCCCCGGCCCCCCGTGAAGCCGTGTGCATGCAACCAAGCGGGCGGCGTGTGCGGCGCGCAGGCACTTCCAGATGATCCTCTCCAACCGGCACTGCCCGCTGTTCCAGCGCGAGCTGCCGTGGTGGGAGCGCGTTATGTACTGCACGGGCGTGTGGTCGTACCTGGTGGGCGCGGTCACGACGCCCGTGTTCATCGCCGTGCCGCTCGTGACCATCTGGGCGGGCATCTTCCCCATCGTCGTCTCCTGGTGGGCGGCAGGTGCCGCCCCCTCCCCCAGCCGCGCCGGCCCCTCGCCCCCTCCCACATGTCGCACACCTGTCTGGTTAGAGTGCCGGCAGTTAAGCTGCGCGCGCGCCGGTCGCAGCGATTGCGCCCGCCACAAAAGCTCAACAAAAGGATCAGGGGAGGGCACGGGGCGCGGTGCATGCAGGCCTGCAGCGCGCGGCGCTGCCTGGCCGCGGCACACGTGTGCGCGCTCTTGGCGGGGCCCTGCCAAGGGCGCCTCTGGCCCGCCGCGCAGCAGCCCTCGTCCGACGCCCCAGCCACGCGCGCGCGCAGTGGGCCTGACCACGTACTTCTGCGCGCAATACGCGGTGCTGAACTACGTGCGCCGCTTCAAGCACATCACGCCGCTGTGGTTTGCCAACGTCGCCAACAACATCCTGTGGTGGACATTTGTCAAGGCGTGCTGGCGCGCCGCGGGCAGCATGATGGCCGACCGCGGCATCACCTTCAAGACGACCATGAAGGCGCGCGCGGCTTGCCCGCCGCTGCTCAGCGATGCTTTCTGCGTGCGGGCGCACGTCCGCGCAGGCTCGCCAGTGACAGCGTATGCTCGAGCGAGGCCGCCCACGGCCGTCTGCTGCTGCTCGTGCGCTCCCGCCGGCACCCGCCGGTGCCTGGCTGGCAGCCGTGCTGAGGCGCGCCTGCCGGGGCTGCAGGGCGCGGGCCGGCTGATGAACGCCAACATCGGCGACCTGTGGATGCCCACCATCTGCCTCCTGGGCCTGATGGCGTCGCTCGGTGCGGCGCCCACCCCGCGCACAGTCGCGCCCGGCGCTCCCCCGCGCGCATTCTGCCAGGCCGCAAGGCATGCGCTGTGCGTGTGGCGGGCCGCCGCCTGTTGCGCTCCCGCGTCAGCGCCTCTGTCGGTCTGCCTGCCGGGCTGGCGGCGGCTGGGCAGCCTGCCGATGCGCTGCGCTGCGGAAGCTGTTTACCTCCCTGTAAGCTGGCACACAGCTGTATGAGAAGCAGCTATTTCCCAAGTGCGGGTTGGACGCAGCCGCACCCGCGCTGCGCATCCGTGCTGCACCCCTGCGCAGCCTGGGGCAGCCCTGACCAGACCCCAGCCCTGACCAGGCCCCGCCCGGCGCCGCAGGCTTTGGCCTGTTCAAGGTGGTGACGGGGCCGACGGTGGTGACGACGCTGTCCATCTCGCTGGTGTGGCTCATCTACACAGCCATCCCGCCGTACCTGCTGCTGCACTACCACTTTGTGGGCCGCGGCCAGACGCTGCGCTGGGCGTGCCGCATCTGCTTCTGGCTCAGCTCGCTCGCCGGCATCGCCGCGATCGTGCTGCTGTGGCTGGTCTACCCCAAGCAGGTGCCCGCCCCCCCACCTAACCCCAACCCTATCCGCATACCCCTTCCACGCTTGACGAGCCCCTCTGGCGCTCTGCCGGCCATGCGCGCCGACCCTCTGTGCAGCCTGCAGTGTGGCGCATGAGCGGCGGCGAGCCGGGCTGCGCGCGCTGTGGCAGCGCCTGCGAGTGCGCCTGCGGCGTCCCGACCCGCGCGCACACCGAGCTGACCGCGCGGCCGCGCGCGCGCAGTACGACTACGGCCAGGTGCTGGGCTACAGCTATGACTTTTACAACGCGGAGCGGCTGGGCGCCGTGGCGGCCAACAGCACAGCGCCCTGGCGCGGCCCGGCGCTGCTGTACGAGCGCGGGCCGGCCGCGCTCGGCTTCGGTCCCAGCCTGGCGGGCGGCTGGGAGACGGGCGGGCAGGCGGGCGCGCTGAAGCTGACGCTGCCGACCGCGTTCACGGTCGCGATGCTCGCCTGGGGCCTGCTGGAGTTCCCGGAGGCGCGCGCCGCGCCCGCCCACCCATCTGCAGTGGGCGACTGCGCCACCAATCGGGTCGCGTGGCGCCTGAGCCTGCACTGCGCCGAGCTGTTGGGTCACTTGCTGCCGGTGCGATACGCTGGCGGCGACGAAGCAGCACAGAGCTGCAGGGCGTGCGACGGCGCATGGCCGCCGGCCGCTGACCGGGCGCGGGGCGCGGCAGGGCTATGCGCGGGCGGGGCAGACCGCGCGCGCGCGGGATAACCTGCGCTGGGGCGCTGACTACCTGCTGCGCACTATCTCGCGGCCGACCGCGGGCGCGTCACGCTTCCAGGACTTTTACATCGCGTACCAGGCGCGCCGCCCAATCCCGCGCCTTAGGGCGTCCGCTGCGATCGCTCGGGACTCTGTTGTTGTTGTTCTTGCTGACTGTGCGGGTGGCGTTGTCCTGCTGGAGGCTGCGCGCCTGTGCCTGCTGCGCCTGCTAGTGAGGGAGAATGGCAGACTGGTGTGCGGCGCCACGGAGTGAACAGGGTCACCAGACTTGCGCCGCGCCGCTCCGCGCCTGCCGCACACACGGGCCAATGGTGCCGACATGGAGCGCAAGCTGAACCCAGCCCTATGCACGCGCAGGTGGGTAACTACACGCTGGAGCGCGCCATGTGGCAGCGGCCGGAGGACATGCGGAACCGGCGGCCGGTGTACTACGTGGCCACCAAGAACGGTGCGCCGGCCCCGTCTCCGGATCGCGTGTCCTGGGCGCGAGGCGCGTGTGCTGGGTGCGAGGCGTGCGCGCGGCGCATCGGCCACGGAGGCGGAGTGTTGTTTTGCAGCTGCTTTTGTGCTGCAGAGACGGTCGATCCCAGCGTGTGGCGCGCTGCCTGCGGCGTACCACCGCTAGGACGTGCCCCCCCACCGCGCGGGCACGCACACAGGCGGCGGGCCCGCTGCTGGGCGCGCTGTCCTGTCAGCCTCGCGTCCCAAGCGTGCAGCCTCTCAAAAAGCAGCGTGCACCCGCTCAGCGGCCCCCCGCGCCGCGCAGGCACGTCCGACCTGGTCGGCCAGATGGTGGGCGCGCTCGTGTCGACCGCGCTGGTGTTCGAGGACGCGGACGCGCCGTACTACGAGCGCCTGATGTCGCAGGCGCTCGCGCTGTACGGCGCGGGCATGCACCGGCGCGGCAAGTACTCGGACGTCTTCCTCTACGACTGCGCGCCGCAGGCGCGCACCCTACCCTAGCCCACAGGCGCCTGGGGTCTGGCAGCGCTGGGAACCCGCAGGGCGCGCGGCGCCATGCCCGCCCGCCAGGGCGAGCAGGCAGGTGCCTCCAGCGCGGATTTGCCGGCTGGGCGCGAGCGCGACCAGCCCGACGCCAGCACACTGCGCGCGCCCCATGAACTGCGGCGACATGCTGCAGCGCGGGAGGGCGCCCGGCACGGGCGGCGCGGCTGCCGCGCGGCTGCCGCGCTGCAAAGCATGCACGAAGGGCGACGCCTGACCCTGTCTGTCACTCCGCGCGCGCAGGACCGCACGGCGGTGCTGGCGGACCCGGTGACGCTGGCGTGCAAGCCGCCGGACCAGGTGTTCCAGGGCTCCATGGTCTACTGGTACAACTCCACATCCTACCGCGACGACCTGGCCTGGGCCGCGTCCTGGATGTTCAAGGCCACCGGCGACCAGGCGCGGCCGCGCCCTATCCCTTACCCTTACCCTGCACGAAGCTGTCCTGCAGCCGCGCTGGAGCGGGCCGGTGCCCGGCAGCGCGGCCTGGCCGGCCCCTGATGCAAGTAGGGTCATGGTAGGGTTTCGCCGAGGCGGGCGTTCGCGCGTGCGCAGGCGTACCTGCAGGACGCGTACAGCTACTGGACGCAGCACGTCAACATGGAGGGCGACTTCGACCTGCGCTACCTCGTGGACTGGGACAACATGATCTACCCGACCACGGTGCTGCTCTCGCAGCTGACCGACGACCGGGCCTTCCACACCGGCGCGCAGTCGTACTTTCAGAAGTGGCTGTGCAGGCGCGCGCCCCCTGTTCAAGCCCTGCGTCCCCAACGGATGCATGCAACAGCAAGCCCGGAACCCGCGGCGGGCGGCGCATGCCCCTGCCTGATCCGGCGCCAGGGGCGCCGCGCCTGACGCGGCCTGCGCGTCACGATGCATGTGCGCGCCTGAGCTACGCGCCCCGCTCGCCCCGCGGCTGGCTTACTTTTCCTAAGTGCGGCCAGTCGCCACGACGCGCGTGGACCGAGGTCTGTGCGGCGGGCGCGCGCAGCTCGGGCAACACGATCAGCTACACGCCGCTGGGCCGCGCGTACAACCGCTGGAACCCGGCGCTGGGGCAGACCATGAACGCGGCCATGCTGGCCGTCATCTACGGCACCGCGATCGCGCCGCCCAACGCGACCGAGCTGGAGGCGGTGCGCTGCCCCCTGTTTTGGATTGGGTAGGGTAGGATTGCTTATACCCCGCCGGCTCGCCCTCCACCCAAGGCGTGAGCGCATGCAGAGTGCAGAGGAGGTCGGGGCGCCCGGCGGCGCGGCAGCGCTGCCCGCGTCGGCTGCAGTGCCGGGTGCCGCGGCAGGCGCTGGGAGCTTCGCTGCGCAGCGTGCGTACTATGCAGTAGTGTCATGCGCGATCAAGTGGCAACAGGGCCCGCATCGCTGCGCCACGCCGGCTAATGAGGGGGGCATGACCTGGCTTGGTCGTGTTGCATGCGCTGCACGCGCTGCTGCACCCGCGGCGGCGGACGCGCGCTGAGGCGGCCGCGGTGCGCGCGGCAGGCGCCGCGCTACAACGACGGCAGCAAGAGCCAGAAGTACATCTGCTTCGCGCGCAAGCAGAGCCGCTACATGCTCGGCGACAAGACGGGCGCCAGCTACGTGGTCGGCTTCGGGCCGCACTACCCGCAGCGGCCCTCCGACCGCGGCGCGTCCTGCCCGGCGCCGCCGGAGAACTGCACGACCGTGAACGGGCTGTACAACCCCGCGCCCAACCCGCGCGTGCTCACCGGCGCGCTCGTCATGGTGCGCGCGCCCGCCCAGCGGGCCCGCGGCCGCACCGTGCGCCCAGGAGCATGCGTGACGGCGGGCATGGCACCGTGCCTCGTGCGGCATTCCCTGTGCCGTGGCGCCAATGCCAGCAGTGGACAGGCCTGCATGTGATGCGGAGCCAGTCCTGGCGTCTTGATCCGGGCGCGACGCAGAGCGCATGCAACGCGAGCGGCGTGCGGGCTTGCACACCTGCCTGGAGCCTGCCAAATCAATGCCGGTGCGCCGCGCAGGACCCGCGCACGTGGGACTACTTTGAGGACAACCGCGCGTCCAACGACACCTGGGTCAGCGTCGAGCTCAACGCCGGCTTCACCGGCGTCATGGCCGGCATGAACCAGGTCCCCGGCACGTATGACCAGTGCCTGCAGGGCTATGGCATCCTCGCGCGCGACGTCAATATCTGCGGCTGAGCGCGCGTGCCGGCGCTTGGCTCTGTGCTGCGTCATGGACGCGGCGCGCGGCAGCCGGCACAGGCGCTGCCAGAAGCGGCTGGATGGCGGGGGGGGCGAGCGGGGTGTGAGTGAGCGTCGAGCGTGTGTGAGAGAGCGTGGTGTCATGTTTCGTCTGTGTCGGCAGGATGGCTTGGAGCGCTGGGCTTGGTTTCAAACCTCTCTGGGGGCTGAGCGACGCCTAAGCTGCGGGGCGTGGGCTCGTGCAGCTCGTGTTTGTCTGTTGGTCTGGTCCAGCGTTTAATGGCACTGTTTCATGCCGGTTTCAGCGGGGAAAGGCCAGCAAGTCAATGCGTCTGAGAATGTATGCTTTCCAGCGGCACAGGCAAAGCCCCGGGGGCCATGGCGCTTTTCGCAGCGCCCCTTGCGCGCGGCTGTTTTTGTGTTGGGCGGGCCTGCTGTGACCGCTGTGCGTTGCAGCACGCATGCTTGTGCCATGTGCGGCGTTGACAGCAGGGACAATCAAGGGAGAAAGGGGGGGGGCTTAGACCCCGAGGCTGCTGTTAAAATAAGGCATTGCTAGCAGAATGATTGTGGAGGATATGCGGGCTCGCCGCATCACTTTGCCCTGCAGCCACAGTCTGGGGCTCACTGCCCGAAAGTGGCTTGCGGGCGCACTCCACCTGATGTCCAAAAGTCATGTCGTGGTTGCAGTCGGCGGTAGGAAGCCTGGGCAGCCTAGAAAACCTGAGCTCGGGCCGTGCGCGGCACCAGAGTGATGCCGCACTGCACAACCTAGTAGGCAGGCAGCAGGTTAGGAGGTGCTCAGGTTGTCGAGCCTGCTGCGCCAGCGCCAGCAGCGCGCCAACAGCCCTTAGCTTTGCAAAGTCCCGGCAGTGTGCGCTGGACATTCTGCGGCTGAATACGTCTCTGTCTGGGGACAACAGCTAGCGCGGTGTAACATGGAAGGCAGTCGGATTGTGCATGCCCCGTGCAATCTTTTGTGTCCATGCTCTGCCCATGTAGCCTGTGGGCATGTACACAGTTACACATGGCTCCCACAGCGCATGCATCGCTCACGCCAGGTCGGGGAAGGCGAGGCGCAGGCCGACGTAGAAGAGCACGGTGCCCAGGACCACGCCCGCCACCAGCAGGCCTGCCACACGCTTCACGACGCCTGCGCGCCAGCACGGAAAGCTCGCTCCAGCATGCGGGCGGCCGGTACCAGCACGCAGCAGGCCTTTCTGTTGAGAAACGCATGTTCGCCAACGTCCACACCCTGTGCTCCGCAGGCCGGGCCGGGCAGGGACATATGAAATACATCTGTGTATCAGTCAACTGCATTCACACTAGCTACAAAGGACAGAGAATGTGTACATCGGCTCTGTGACACGTGATCCATCCTTTTCAGCTGCAGTTACGTGTGTATCGAAGCCCTGCTGAAAGCTGAAAGCAGCTGCATCATGCACAGCGTGATACACCGGATGCATGCGCCTAACAGACAGAGCGCACACACCAGTGGAGGGGCCACTGCCAACCATGCAAATGCGGATGCAAATGTGCAGGTGCAATTGTGAACACCATAGCAGGACATGCGCCACGTCGCGCGCCGCACCACCGACGGACGGGTCGAGGCCGGACAGCTCGGTGCGCAGTATGTCGGACACGTCCGCGCTCAGCACCGCGCGCGGGCCCGTGGCGCGCGGCGGCGGCCGCTGGCCGGGCGCCGCGTCCGGCGACACGGCCGCCTTGATGCGCTTCACCGCCTCGGCGAACTTGCGCAGCTGGATCACGACCTGCGCGGCGCGCCACGCATTGTTTGGGCGCTCGGCGGGCCCGCGCGCCGCCATTGGGCGTAGGCTGGAGCCGGCTCTTGCCAAGGCGGCTGTCGTGGCAGCCTCGCTGGCAGGTGGCCCTGGAGAGCGCATGCAGAGGTGATGCATGCAGGCCACGAGCACATCCGCGTCTCCTGAGAACGGGGAGAGACAAATCCATGCGCGGCCCTGCTTGGCACAGCACCGCACTTGCCCAACAGCATATTCGACCACAATGAGAAGGGCACGGCGGGCACGGGGCAGTGCGGCACCTGCTGCGAGCTCTGAAACTTCACCATGGTCGGGTCCTTGAGCGCTGCGTCAAAGTCCAGCCCCGCGGTTATGGCATCTGCAACAGCGCTCGCTCATCAGAGTGCGCTTTCAGAGTCTGTGAGGCGCAGCTGCGACAAGCGGCAGCCGCTGCCTGCATCCTACCGCGCAGTGTGATCTGTGCCAGCTCTACGTCGCCGAACGAGGCGTGCACAGCGGTGGAGTTAAAGTGCGCCGCCTGCCGCTGCTCCAGGCTTGGTTCCTGCAGCCCTGACGGTGTCAGTGCTTGGCGTGTCGTAGTTGTAAACGTGGAGCTTGATGGCGTGAAGTGAGAGGCAGCATGGCCGCACCTGCTTGAGGCAGCGCTCCCACAACCTCAGCGCGCCCATCTTGTCCCCCTTGGCATACTTGTCCTTGCCCGCCTCCAAGAGCTCTGCTGCCTGCGCCAGACGATTCGATGCTGTTAAGCTGGCTCAGCTGATTGATGGCAGGAGGTCAGCGTGCCTATCAGGATGGCCCATGTCTCCGCACAAGCGCTCATCACCAGAGCAGGAGTAACCAGAAGAACTGCTTGTGTCAGCAGCCTAGTCGAACCTCGCTACTCAGTGAGACATGCAGAGATGTGCGCCGCCGTTTGCCTGCACGCACATACGCAGTCGCATTCTGTGATGCGTTGCAAAGGTCAACTTACCTTGCTTGCGCACAACTGTGCAGCATGTATAAGTGCGAGAATGATATGGCGCAGAATGACAGACCAACACCGCACCACGCGTCTGGCAGCACGTGTGCCCCCTTTGGTCTGTGCCTGTACTGAAAGCACGCCGCAGCTGCCTGGCGGGCTGTATGCGTTGCGCTGTGTGCTTGGGGCTGTGTTGTGCAGCCAAGGACGCGTCCGGCCTGCATGCTGTGCTGCAGGCCGGTGCGGAGCTGAGCATCGCCGGGCAGCGCATCGCAGGCTGAAAACAAAGTGGAGTTTGTTGGAGTGCCGATGTATGTTGCCTGATTTCCCAGACCTGATAGATCCCTGTCACCTCCCAGCATGCCCATGTGCCCATCATGCATGCTTGAGCTGTCCCGCACTTGGCCAACACTCAGATGCAACTTCACCACTGATGAGGCAGACAACAAACCTCGCACAGGCCTGCAAGGTAACGGACATGCAGGTTCCAGCTGCCTGGTCCCCACACGCCCAGGAGCAACGCCCGGGCCTTGATTAGCACGGCAAGTAGCACCAGCGACTGGTAGTTTGCAAATAGAGGCAGAGCGCATCAACAACACAGAGCAAGCCAGCACACATACACTCAGACTGCTGAACATCTCCCGCTCCTGCAACACATAGGACAGACTTCCTTGGCATCATCTGCTCCCAGCTTGCATCGCTTCGAGACCACACTGCCGCTCTCCAGCGTTCATGCGCTTGGCGCAAACGCACCTGCTCCCCAGTCGAACAGCATCACTATGATATACAGCAATTAGCGGACAGTGGGAACGAGCACTCATGCTTGTCCGCCACCTCCTGCCTGCAAACACCGCCACAATATGGACTGCCACAATAATGTGTATTTGCTGTGCGCGTGCACCCGGGTGCTGTCATATGCCCCGGACTTGACACACACGCTTCTGCTCTGCACACACGCTTGGCCACAAATATGCACCCTGTTGCAGCCCGCCCCTGGTTAGTGCACAAGCACACCCAGGCAACCCAGAGAGTCAGCATGCCTGTGGGCGGCGGCACGTCGGGGCTGGCGGCCATGGCGGCGGCCTGCGCGTCGCTCAGGCGGCCCGCCAGGATGCGCGGGCCCAGCCAGTCGCGCAGCGCGCCCAGGCATGCGCCCGCCGCATCGCGGCACAGCTGGTGGCCGCAGCCCAGCGAGCGGAACAGCGGCTCCAGGAACGGCTCCAGGTGCGGCTTGAAGACCTGCGCACGCGCGGGGTTGGGTTGAGGCCGACGCGCGGAAGGGGGTTTTTCATAGGGCCAGGGACTCTGCTCGTGACCATTGCTGCCTGCAAGGCGGCACACGCCGACCCTGCTGTCACATCGGCCAGTGTGATGCATGGCCCTGCTCTGCCGCGGACGCAGGCCGCGGGCAGAGGCAAGTGGCCGCTGTATGATGCAGGCCAGAGCTTAGCCAAGCATGCATTGCACCATGCTGTGCAGCTGCTTGCAGCATTGGAAGCAACCTGTACAGGCATCGTTCAGTCGAAAAATCCCTCAAAGACACTGCAGACATGTGCAATTCGCCCGCCAGGATCCCCAAAGCAACAGCAGGGCGCGCCCGCTTGCCGAGCCCGTGGAAGATGCGCGGGAGCGCGCGCCAGACGGTCGCCTGCAGCTGCCGGCAGCGCCGGAAGTGGTCCACGCGCGCCGCCTCGGCCAGCGCCGGCAGGAGCGCGGGCACCGCGGCGGGCGCGGCGCCGGCGGCGAGCGCGGCGAGCGCGCGCGCGGCGCCGTCGGTCGCCTCCCAGGGCTCGCGCGGCCGCCGGAAGCCGTAGTCCATGCAGCCGCAGCTGTAGTCTGCGCGGCGGGGGGCGCAGGGTTGCTTGAGACCCTAAGCGAGGAAGGCGCTCCTAGCACTCCAGTGCACATCGGGAGCTGCGGTCCATGCAGCCGCAGCGGTCGTCTGCGCTGCGCAGGACACCTGACAGCCCCCAAGTGCGAAGCAGGGCAGCCCACCACGTGGAGAGCCGCGACATGGCGCGGCCACAGCTGCACTACTTCGCGCGGCGCACGAGCACCGATGGTGGCTGGGACTCGAGCGCACAACAGGACCGGCGGGGAGCGAGCTCATAGCAATACAGAATTACCAGCAGGATAGCAACGCAGGGGAGGAGGAGGGAGCAGTCTTTTGGCACAAGCTCACTCAGTGGACTCTCAGCAAACATTACGAAGTGCTTTACACAAGGTAAACATGCCGCGCGGCCCGGGCGCGCACCCACGCCGCCGGTGTCGCGCTTGGCGCGCGTCACGGCGCCGCCGTGGAACAGCGCGCGCTCCTCCGGCGCCAGGCCCGCGCCCGGCCGCGTCGCGTCCAGCGGGATGCGCCGCACCGACTCGGCGTCCGCGGCCGCGGCGCGCCCGGCGCCCGCCGCGCGCGCCGCACCCGCCGCGCGCGCCGCCTCGGGCTCCCGGACGCCCGTTTTGGGCGCATGGTTCACAGCAGCAACCCCGTTTCCCTCCGAGCTGGGGCGCGCGGGCGGTGGTGCGCCTGGGTCTGTGCCGATCCCGGCGGGCGGCGCGGCAGGCGGCTCGGCACGCGCCGTGTCCGGGCCGGCCGGGGCGGGCGCCGCCCAGGGCGCGGGCGCGTCCGCCGGCGCGGGCGCGTCAGGCGCGTCGGGCGGCTGCTGCTTGGCGAGCGGCAGCATCTCCCTGCGGGCAGACGATCGCGCCGTAATCAGCACGTGAAGCCTACCTATGCCAGGACAGCTGTGCACAAGCGGTGCTGCACTGCAACATATGCAAGCGCTCGTGCATCCACCCCCCTCCTGGAACTGTCTCTTGGACCAGGTGCGGGGCGGCAGGCAGGAGCGAGCCAGGCGTGCCAAGCCTCTCTAGCGCCCGCTGCCAGCACAAACAAGGCCGCTCTCGGCAAGCCGATGCTGAAGGCCGTCCATTCACACATCGGCAGGCGGTAAAACAGGCAGCGGAGCAGCTGCCGACGGGGCGGCCGCGCGCACCGCAGCGCCGGCAGCAGCAGGTCGAGCAGGGCGGGCCCCCAGGCGCGCGCGGCGTCTGCGAGCGCCGCTGCGCCGTCCTCGCGCACCGACGGCACGTTCTCGTCCAGCAGGCCGCGCAGCAGCGGCCACAGCTCCGGGCGCCAGGGCGCCGCCTCGGCCGGGAACGCGGCTGCGCAGCGGCCCGCCGCGAGCGCGGCCGCGCTGCGCACCTGGGCGCGCGGGGCTGCCGCTTTGCGGCGCTGGGGGTGCATGCGCGATGCGGCGGGCCTGGCGAGCAGACGTGGCGCACGGGGCGCCGCTCCCGCTGCAGCGCTTTGCATTGCATTTCTGCAGCAGCAGGAATTGATGCGTGGTTGAATGACAGCAACCTGCGTATTCTAACAAGCACTGACGAGGCGCCTGTCGCTGCATGGCGTGCCCGTCATACGCCTGCACATGTCGTAAGGCCCCAGACTGTGGACTAGCTCGCAGTTTACCCCACAGAGGCGCGCGTGCGAACCGGCCAGCTGTCGTCGCGCAGGCAGGCGACGAGCGTGCGCAGCATGCGCGGCACGGCCGGCGCCACTGCATCGTGCGCCACCTTGTCTGCGAGCTCGCCGATGCACGTGCACGCGGCCTCGCGCACGGTGTGGTTGTTGGTGCGCGCGCAGCGCGCGTAGTAGTCCAGCACCTGCGTGGCCGCTGAGGGCTTGAGGTGGGTTTTTGGTGTGCGCGCAGCACTGCAGCGCCTGCGCGGCCGCGCATCGCGCTCCGGCTCATGCGCCTCAGCAAGCGTGACAGGGGTGCATGGGAGAAAGGGAGCGGGTGCCGCCAGAGTCTGGCCATGCGGCCGCGCGCGCCGCAGGGCAAGCCCGCCGCACGCAGCCGCGCCGCGGGCGCCCACCCGGCGTCGCGCTGCCAGCGTCCCATGCCTGCCTTAACCAAGCGCTCGTCTCTCGCCCCAGTGCACTGACACTCATTTATTGAGAACCTCGAGTGCGGGCGCCGCGCCTGTGGCAGGCAGCGCGCGACCCAGGCGGGGCCCTCGCCGCCCAACACCAGGCGCCAGGTCTCGAGCGAGTACCCGCGCACGCCCTCCGCGACATCGTGCCGGTTGAAGCACAGCGGCGGCAGCAGCGCCGGGTAGAAGTCCGCGCGGCCGTCGCTGGCCGCCAGCATGAACGCGCGCGCCGCCACGCACGCCGCGTAGCGCACCTGCGCGCGGTCCGCGGTCAGGCACCGGACAAGGCCCCGTACTCGGCGAGGCTGACGCCCGCCACTTGCAAACAGGATTGCCAAGCGTGCGGTGAACCCGGTCGCGCCGCTCTGGCACACCGCAGTGCTGCCTGTCGAGTCACCTGCAAGCGGCGCTGGGCACAGTAATCGCACCATCTCGCCCGCGAGCCTTACTTGACAACCACACCTGGCTCCATGTCAACTGAAGGTCGATGAGCAGGGGCGCAGCCGAGGCGCCCAGGCACCTGCCGCACAAGCCCCGGCCCCGGCCGCCGCGGGCCCCGCCCGGCCCACCTGGCTCCAGTTCTCGGACAGGCCGTCGTGCAGGCGCGCGGCCGCCTCGGCGCCCCAGGCGGCCAGCGTGCCCGGCGGCGCGCAGCGGGCCAGCGCGGCGAGCGTGTGGTACCCGGCCTCGCGCACGAAGCGGTTGGGGTGGTGCAGGCCGCGGAAGAGCAGGCCGCGCAGCTGCGGCGTCGCCGCCGGCGCGAACCCTGCGCCGCAGCCCTCCGCCACCTGCTGCAGCGCCTGCGGCCGCCGCTCGCGCCGGGGTCGCGCTTTGCGGCCGTGAAGCCAGCGGGTGTCATGCAGCGGCAGCTGGAACTCAAGCCTCCATGTCCCAAGTGGATGGCGACACAGCAAGTGTATCAGGGCCTGGCCTGCGGCTTTACCCTTTGTTATTGGCGGTCATGCGCACCTGGAGCCTTCGAACTGGCTCAGCGGACACGTCCAGCACTCCCACTGTGCTGCACCGCACCTACCAGGGCATCTCCTAGCCGCGCCAGACCTCCGTATCCCACCCCAACCACTGCGACAGACGCTGTCCTGCACGACCGCGCGCACACACGCAGGTGCGCCATGCTCCGCGCACCCAGAAGGACGTCTCCAGGCCGCGCCAGCCCTCCGTGCCGTGCCGCATCTCGCCCACGCCCGGCGCCTGGCGCTCGTAGCTGCTGTGCAGCAGGTCGTCTAGGAACCTGCCGCCGCCGCCGCCGTCACCAGGCGCCTGCGGGCTGGTGCCGCCTGGCCGCGCACCCGCAGGGCCCGCAGCCTGGCTGGGGGCGCCCGTCGATGCAGGCGCCTGCACCGCGTCCCGGTCCTGCGAGGGGCACCGCATGTAGTGTCAACTGGCATGCTCGCCTTTTCTGACAGTATTGCCAGACACAACCAAGCGCGTGCCAACTGACCAGAGCAACGCCAACGCTATCAGCGGTGGAGCAGCAGCTCGCTGAGAAAGTCCGGGGCAAGGCTCTTTGATGGACGTGCTGGGGAAGGGCCGCAGACAATCCTGCAGCAGGCAGACCCGGCGCGCACCCAGCAGCGCTCGATGCTGCCCAGCACCGCGCCCCGCACGGCCTCCCAGGCGGCCAGCCCGCGGCGCGCCGCGAGCGCGCCCAGGCACCGGCCGACCGCCAGGCGCACGCGCGGCTCCCCGTCCTCCAGCAGCCGCATGCACAGCTGCGTCGCCGTGTCGGCAAAGGCGGCGCTGTCGCGGCTCCGCACCAGTGCCTGCGGCCAGGACGAGCATCAGCCGCAGCGCTCAATGCCGGGCGGTGATTTATAACATTAGCACGTTGCTGGGGCGGGAGAGAGGCAGCTGGGTGCCAGGCCACACGACGGCCTGGCGCTGCCAGGGGCGGTGAGGCGTCAGGCAGGAAAGCGCACCGTGGCAACTGCAATGCCGCCCAACCGCTGCGTCCACTCGTCTGCAGAGGCCAGTGCGCTCGCCGCGCTCTCCAGCTCCATACAGAACTCTGGGTTACTCGCAGTCGCTGCGCAGTCAACGAGAGCGACCTTGGTGGTCTCCCTTGTGCCAGGACTTTGCGCATAGCGGGGGCGGCGCAGGCATGTATCAAGGCGTTGTTGGAGTGCCTGCACAAGTGACGCGCGGCAAGTCCCAGGTGAACGTCAGGCGCATCACCTGGATCTTCCAAAGCCTTGTCGAGCCTAAGGGCAGCCCGCTCACGCTCGAGAGCATTGCTGTGTCCCAGTCCCTCTGCAAGCGCCACAGCGCTGGGAGTCTCCATCAGGTGGATGCTCAAGCTCTATATATGATGTCTGCTTGAAGGCTGGCTCCAGAAATCTGCATACACATACAGAAGGATGATTTGATGCTAGTCAGTTCACTGGCACCCGCTGCTTGAATGTAGAAGTTGAAGTTGGGGCAGGCAACAATCAAGCAAGGTCTCGATGGCAGCTGCTTTACACGCCATTACAAATGTCACGCCTTCGATTTTTGTCTGGGGTGAGCTACAAGCAAAGGGGATAACAGCACAGACGCGCTTCTGCGCCCCTGAGCGCAGAAGCGTAGGCGGCTACTGGCGCGGCCAACAAGCACCATGCCTCCGCCTGTGCCGTCTGCGTTCCTGTACGCTATCGACGAGAACGCGTCAGCGCACGCACCTGCGCGTCCCGGCGGGCGGCTGGACTCCCAGCGCTCCAGCGGCGCGGTGGCGCTCACCTCCGCGCTGCTGTCGTCAAAGTACAGCTCGGGCAGCTATGCGGGCAGCAGCAACGGCCTCTATGAGCCTCAACTCTCTGGCACGAACGGGGCGCTGCTGCAGGAGGCCAGTGCGCACGATACGCTTGCGCAACAGTTTTCGGGCGCACAGCAGGAGAGCGCCCTCGGGGGCGACCGCGGCCAGCTTCAAGACTCGCGCCTGTCCAGCACCTCAGGAAAGCTGTCCGAGGGTGAGGAGCGAGCCGCACTGCTGGCCGTGCGGGCGGATGAGTCATGCGGCGGGAAGCCCGAGCCGGCGCAGCATGCCCGCGGCAGCAAGGCAGGCGGCGGCGGCGGCGGCGCAATGACATGGTGGACGCAGTCATGGGCAGTACGGCTGTTCAGCGACTGCGCCAGGTGTGGGCCGCCCGTTGTGCTCGCGGTGTGTGCACTTGGTTGTTCACGTGTCCAGCCGGCTGACATGTGCATGCGCGGCTTGGTAGAGAGGTAGAACGAGGTGTTTTGTTCGGACAGCCTGACCCGCTGCCCCACCCACTGTTTGGGCAGCAAAGCAGCACCCAGCCCTGCTACGGACATGCGAGGTAGCTGCAAGACGTGAGCCTTGCATGCGTTTGTGGTCAAGCAGGAACATGTGGGGGATGGACCACGCCCCCCTTATCACTCGGGAACCTGTGACAGTGTGATGCACTGTGACGAGCTTCATGCGCATCAGGCATGCATGGACTTTGCGGCAGGGGCTTCTGGGCGCGGGGGTCGCTGATCATGGCGGTGTCCACGCTCGTCATGACGACCTCAGCGCTGTGCGTCAAGCTCCTAGGCGACCGCGTGCCGCTGTTTGAAATCGTGGTGCGCGGCCGCCGGGCCGCGCTTGGCATGCGCGCCTGCGGCGCTGCGAGCGTGCAGGCGCTCTTGCCATTCGCGGGCGCTGTTGTGCAGACTTGCCAGTAGTGTTACAGCTGTTGATGTCTGCTGAGAAGCACTTATTGCAGCATCGCACCAAGCCTGTTCCTAAGGTTGTGTTAATGCCAGGCGTGTTTAGGCAGACGCCTGCATGTGTGATGCATTGAGCTGCGCCTGTGTGCCTGACCCTGGTGGCCTGTGCACTGGGGGGTGCTGAACTCTCCTCTGGGCGTGCGGCAGCTGGCCAGGTCGCTCATCAGCGCAGTGCTCTGCTGGTGCTGTGCGCGCATGCAGCGCTTGCCGAGCTTGTGCGGGCCTGTTCGACTGTGGCCAGCATATGCAGGCGCGCGGACCGTGTGACTTTGATTGGATTTGCGTTGTTACTGTGGGCAATGTCTTTGTTTGTGACGTTTGACGTTCGTGTGGAGGATGGACTGCGGCCCATTGCATAGGGGCAGCACTTGAGTCAGCACTTGTATCAACATCGATGAGGCACGGTGCGCAGTGCGCGGTGTGCCTGGCGCGGCGTCCATGGTCTTCTACTACGAAGCGATTGCGACCATGTCGCTGTCAGACGCGGTGCGCGTTGAGGCCACAGCGCCTGGAAAGGGTGCTTGTCTGCATACTGTTGCCCCTGTGCTTGGCGCCCTCTCGCCGCTGTAGCCCATCTAGCGGGTGCTACAGAGGCAAGGCCAGTGAACGCCGTATGTGTGAAGCACAAGACGTAGAGTGTGAGCACAAGAGAAGGAAGTTGCTAGGGCAAAGGTGTTTCAAGGTGTGTGCTGCAGGGGTGAGACCAGCGTAGACCAACCACGCCTGCCATGCTTGTGCTGTGGCTCTTCGGCGCACTGGCAGTTGCAGCTCACAGCGCGGGCCGGGCGGACGCGCAGATGACGCTGATGTACTCCAACCCGGCGCTGTGCGCGGTGTTCGCGTGGATCATCGGCACCGAGGCCGTCAGCGCCGTGAGCGTGGCGGGCGTCGCTGCGACGGTGGTGGGCGTGGTGTTCATCGCGCAGCCGCCCTTCCTGTTCGGCCAGGCCGCCTGGGACGAGACGCGCCTGATGGGTGCGCTGAATGCGGCGCTTCGCACCACCCGCGCACCCGCTGAATTTCCCCAGCCTTGCCTGTTATTGCCTGCTTAGAGAGGGGGGTGATGATGATGTCTGACGCGCGCTTGACTCATGCACAGCCGTGTGCATCCTGAACACTTGCGCGGGTGCACGCTTACAGGCTCCGTGTCCGGCATCCTGGCCGCGCTGACGGCCGCCGTGGCGTTCACGGCCATCAAGTTCATTCCAAAAACAGAGCCCACGATCGTGCTGGCAATGTGGTTCCACACATCAGCGCTCGCAATGTCCGTCGTGCCGCTCGCGGTGCGCCTGCGCCCCTGCCTGGTCGAGGCATGTATCGACGCAGAGTCGCCCGCTGCTGCCTGATGGCGCTCACTGTGCGGCGTCTCGAATCTCCAGTGCTGCTGAGGTTGCCGTTCAAGTGAGATGTCCTGGTCATATGTTATGTACGCTGCGCACCGGCGCTCTGGTATGATGTGTCTGCGAGTTTGCCCAGCACTTCACATATATAGTCATTTGCAGTGCACTTCTGTGTGCATGACGTGCGGCCATGGCTTGCGGCGCAGATGGGCATACCGGAGTGGCCGGTGTGGCCGTGCGGGCATGACCTGGGGTTGCTGGCGGGCGTTGCATTCACCTCATTCATTGGGCAGTACACACTCAACCGCTCCTTCCAGCTGCTCGCTGCGTCGCACGCCTCGGCCGTGAACACCCTGCAGGCGAGCGCGGCAGCAGCTTTGGCGCTCGTACCTGCAGGCTTGCATGGCGGAGCCTTGATACAGTGTGTTGATGACCAGCTGCGATCTCAGCATCGCGCTGCCTTGCACGTGGCGCTGGTCTGTTGTGCTAGGCTATGGACAGAGCGATGTCGTTGTGAAGGGCAAGCCGGCACTAGCAACGGGCTGACGCACATGTCACCAGGTGCTCTGGGGCCACCTGTACGGCGTCCTGCTCGTTGGCGAGCCCGAGACGGTGTTCGCGGTGGGCGGCTCGGCGCTGATCGCGACGGGCGTCCTCAGCCTCAGCCTGCGCCCCAGCCCGAACAAGGAGGCGGGCGGGGCCGCCGCGGGCGCCCCGCAGCTCGGGGCCGCTGCCGCGGCGCGCCCGCCCGCTCCGGAGGCGAGCGTGGCGGCGGCGGGCGCTGCCGCGGTGGCGGACGCAGAAGGCGCGCCGGTGCCCGTCGCGCCGGGGCCCGAGTGGGGTCGGGCGAAGGCGCGGCCGCCTTCACAGCGGGCGTGGCTCCGCTGGGCAAGGCGGCTGTGGGGGTGGGCCGGGCGGCGCGCCGACCCCCAGGCTTGCCATTGCGAGGGCGAGGCGGAGGGCCTGGTGAGCTGTTCCGCACATGCGTCCGCCGCAGTAAACGGAACAGAGCGGCCGTATGAGCGGGGGGTGCTGCAGGGGCAGTGGGCGGGCACAGCGGAGGATGAGAGCCCCAGGCATACAGTTTTGCTGGTGCCCCCAGACAGATAGGCCCTGTGATGCACTGCCGAATTGGCTGCGTGGCCCAACATCGCAGACATTTTGCCCATGAGAGCAGAGACTGTGCTATTCTGTAGACTGTAGGCAGCTGCTATTCCCGTGGTGGCCCAGGGTGTTGTGTTCCAACAGCAGTCACTGTCTGTGGCTCTTTCTTCTTTTACTCGAGCGAGTCACTTGTATTTAAGACCGGGTTGAAGGCGTGATCAGCAGGTGTCTTCAGTGCACGCTGCAGTTGCCTGTTGACAGCTTACCCGCATGATGGGGGAGGCCCGCATGATGGGGAGGCCGTCTTGTACCGAGTCCTGGGAGAAACATCTGTGCTAGTGCATGGCCATTGCCTCGAGGATTTATTTGTGGCTCCTGATGCCCAGACGTGCTTGCGTGATCTCATGGCAAAGCTGTTGCTTCCCTGTGCAGCTTGCCTAGCCTAACATCTCTATATCAGCCTGCACTGCTTGTTTTCTGAGACATGCCTCAAGTTGCAGGTAAGGCCTGTGAGAAGGTAAGTGTGCAAGCGCGTGCCCTACTGCTGAGGAGCATGCCTCGGCGCTTTTACACAACTACAACAATTCCATGCCATTCTAGGCAGTTTCTACGGCTGGAAGGGGGAGACGCGGCGCACACGCACGCGCCCAACAAGAAGCTGCAGCCGTGCTCAAAACCTGTGCCATGTTGCACCCGCCTCCTGCAATGCGCCTATAGTACAGGCGGCAGGCGTCTCAGCAGCCAGGGCGGCTGCTGCAGGTCGCCCGGCCGGCCTTGCGCTGCTGTCGGGCCTTTGCGGCCTGCCCTGCGCTCTATGCCAGGTAAATGTACACCTGCGGGATGACACAAGCCGGTCAGGGCCCGGCATGCCATCAGGCTATGCTCCCCTCTGCGCGCTGTTGCCGCTACCCTGTACCATGTGGTTGGCACAGAGCAGCACTGCCTTTGCCCCTTGGCTCCCCAATCCTGACCTTGGGAGCATGCATGCACCTTTTCGATGGAGGCAGTGCATGGCGCCAGCACGGGGACGTTGCACTAGCACGCTCCGAGATGTCTGCGGACAAGGTAGGCGCATGTGCAGCACAGCAGGATGCAGCAATGGCGTGGCTCCGATGCATCTGCTGGCTTGGAACAGCCTCTTTCGTGTCTATGCTCCAGGCATGCGGCCCAGGAGGTGCAAAATTTGCTGCTGATTGCGGATTGCATTGTGCAGATGCAGCTGCATGGGCCGCACATTGGCGTTGGCCTCGTCGCGCTCCAGGTACTCGCGGTCGATCAGGCTCTCGATGCGCTTTTTCAAGTCGGACTGCTTGATGGGGAACTTGAGCTGCTGCAGCAGCTCGGCGACGAGCAGCTTGTGGCTCAGCGTCTTGCGCGTCTTCATGACGCGCACGATGGCCGCATCGATCTGCCGGCAGCTCGTCAGCGAGCGACCGCAGTAGGCGGGTAGCTCGTCATGACAAGGCGCACCAACGACGTCCACAGGGGGATGTTGCACTGTCAAAATGACTGCAAGCGCGAGCCGCAGGACCCAAGCAGATCATTGTGCACTAAAGCATCATTGCTGGCAGCTTGCTGTGAGACAGCCATATCGGGAGGAGCGGCGCGTATGAGACAGAAGCAGCCAGCCCCGAGACTTCAATGCGCTGCAGCACCTTTAGCAAGCTCGTGAGTGCACAGGGCGCTGCAGCACTGGGCAGGTGAGATGTCGTGCATGGCGCTCGCTCCCACACCAGGGTCAACTGCGCCAGGCATGGGAGGCGCGCCTGGTACTGGCGGTCCTGCAGGACCTGGTCGTTGGTCTTCTTGTTCTCCTCCACCGTCTCCTTGAGCTGGATCGCGTTGATCTTCACGCGGAACAGCGCGGCGGTGAAGTCCGCATTGTATCGGAAGACATCGCCGTCCTCCACCTCCCGCCCCTGCAGCACGCCTGGAGTCAGGCACGCAGGCTGACATGGTGATGCTCCGGCACTGCCACGGTCTCCCGCAGACCACTTCTGTGGGCACCACGAACCGCAGGCGCAATGGGCATCATCAGAGGCATGCGCTTCACTGCAGTCCACACTCACATCACCTGGCAAACCATATCAGACACATGTGGGAGTCTGCACATGCTGCGCCGGCGCTACCGAGGCATGTGGCAAGGCTGCCGCACAGGCAAGGGGACGATGCAGGCCACACCCCACCCCGCCACACACCCCGCAGAGCCCGGGCTGCGCACCTTGGGCTCCTTGTGCATCACGCGCACTTTGCCGCACGCGAGCGACTGCAGCGTGCGCCGCAGCTCGCGGTCCTCAATGCGCGTCGCGGCCGCGATGTCCTCCAGCGCCAGCGTGTCCACGTCGTTGAACAGCATGAGCACGGTCGCCTGCGGCGCAGGCGGCCCCTCTTGCGCGGCCGTCCACCTCTTAGCTTAAAGTAGAAAACGAACCTGGACCTCAGAGCACGCTGGTGCTGCAAAGCAGGCGGTTGTCAAAGTGTGCAGTGAGGCAGCAAGAGTCTGTTGTATTCAGGCATAGGGAAGTGCAGCCAGCTTCAGACGAGCTCAAGAGTCAGTGCCAGTGTTACACGCCTTTGGCTCGAGAACTAGCTCCACGACCGCTGCATCACGAGGCGTCACGGCAAGAGCAGGGCCGCGGCGCGCCTGGAAGAGCGACACCGACAGCTCCTTCAGGCCCTTGGGGAACTGCGCGCGCAGCATGCACGTGCCCAGGCTGTTGTGCCACACCAGCCGCCGGCCCGAGTGCTTGGACAGGTAGAAGTCCTTGAACACGGCCTGCGCCGCACGCCACAGCCAGCGCGTCTGTGCATGGGGCAGCAGCTCCAGCACTGCTTACAGGGAACAACCACACGCATGCCTGCTTGTGCCAGCATTCTGCACGGCACCATTGCAGTCATCCATCATCAGGCATCATTGCAGGAGCATCCAGCAGCCTGTACCATGCTCGTTTGTCCAAACCCAAGGAGGGACGTCCACACCTGCGAGCTGCTGAGCTCCTCGGGCAGCACTGCGTCCAGGATGGGGTACGTCGGCCAGTACCCCGAGGTCAGGATGCTGACGTTCATGTCGAAGCCGGGCGGGATGCGTGCGCGCGCTGTGGCCTGCGCAGCAGCGTGCGCGCACTCAGTCATAAGGTTGTGCATGCTCCACACATGCAGGCTGCGCTGCCGCTCGACAGCCGTCTCATCACACCTGCCGCCATGCTGGTGCTCCCATGCGCCGCCAGCTTCAAGCTGACAGGGCTGGCACGCACGCCAGGCAGCCTGGCACAGCACCAGCAGCGCACCGAGTGCTGGAACGCGGACACGATGTCGTGGCTCAGCTCCATGTCGTTGAACATGCCCTCCAGCTTGTTGGTGAACTGCGAGCCGCACTCCGCCTTAAGCTTGGTGATCATCGCCTTCTCCGCGTCGTTGCTCACGCTGCGCTGCAGCAGCAGGCGCTTGGCCAGGTCCTTCTTGTAGAACGCCTCGAACACGTCCTTGCCCTGCGCCGCGGCCCGCGCGTGCGCGCTATCAGCGGCAGCGCAGCGCCGCACCCAGCCATGTCAGAGCTCACATGTGCTGTGAACTCGTCCGCGCGCTGCGACGCGCAAGCACCCGCAGCCAGGCGCGCGCCGCCCCGCGCACGCAGCGCGCGGGCCGCGTCGGCGCGGAGGCATACAGGACAGGGCGACTTCCAGCTGCACAGCCAACAACCCGTGACCCGGCAGCGCCCCGCCGCTATCACCATCGCGCGCGCGGTGCAGGCAGCGGCACGAAACGGGGGGAGGGGGAGGCGCGCGCCTGGATGTAGCGGAACAGCATGAGCGCCTTGTCCAGCGTGGCCTCCAGCTCGTCGTCGCTCTTGCCGCCCTTGCCCCCCGAGCGCAGCTCCGCGTCGATGAACTTGGCCACCAGCTCCGCCTGCGCGCCCGCCGCGCGCGCCCCTCGGGGGCAACCCCGGCCTGAAGCTGAGGCGGGCTGGGAGGCCGGGCTGCGAGCTTGCGTGTGTCTCAAGTACAGCAGTGCACGCATCGAGGGTACAGCATGTTCAGGGAGTGGCAGAGGCATGGGCACACACTTGACTGGTTGAAGCAGGGCCGGGCTCGCAGGTGACCCCGGCCTGTGCCTGCCTGTCTCTGAGACACACAGCCCTGCGTCTGTGGCATCAGGGTGCTGAGCACAGCGAGCAAGCAACCATCCCGCGTGCGCGTGCGCATGGGGCGGCGGGCGCCGCACGGGCCGGTTGGCGCGCTGGTTGATGAAGTGCTCGAACGCGTCCTTGAGCGCGTGCACGAACGGCTCCGCGCCCTGGAACGCCTGATGAAGCACCGCGTCCAGGCCGGCCTTCATGTCCAGCAGCGCCGGCACCATCTCCTTGTCCTGCCGCGCCGCGCGCGCGTCACGCGCCGCAGCCGTCCTTGCAAATCCCCTGCCTAAACCCCATCTCTGACACCCAGCCTGGAAGCAGAGTTCTTCTGTGCTCGCCCCGCACGTGCAAGGTGGCTCATCCCGTGCATGTGCAAGGTTCACTGCCGGTCTGTGAGCTAGCCAGCCCTTGCACAAGCACGCGACAGCTTCCCCGGACTCGCCAAGCGCGGGCCAGCTCGCGGCCAGCCCTGCGGTGCAGCAGACCAGGCGGCTCACCAAACCCTAACCCTAACAGGGCAGCAGCCAGCACGCCGCGGCACGAGCGCGCGGCCGGACCTTCTCCTCGTCCAGGATGAGCGCCAGGCCCGTAGACTTGATAACCATACCCTAGCCCTAACCACGCAGCAGCCGGCACGCCGCAACATAAGGGCAGGGCGCGACCTTCTCCTCGTCCAGGATGAGCGCCAGGCCCGTGGACTTGATGTAGGCGCGGAAGGCGGCCTTGAGCGGGTCCAGCGCGTGGATGCGCGTCGCCAGGCTGTACAGCCGCGCTAGGTCCGTGAGCCGCCGCAGCGTCATGAGCTCGTTGAAGCCTGCGTGCGCGCGGTCCACAGGCCCTGGGGCGCTCCTCTGAAGCACGGCCGCGCACCGCAGTGAGCCCGCACAGGTGCAGCACGATGTCGTATGGTTGTGCTGCATGGCGGGGCAATGCAGGGCTCCCGTGTAACACAACATTGTCTTCTACTGGACGGCGGAGCAACACAAAGCTGACACATAATTACGCTGAGATTATTATTGTATGCAGACACCGCTGCTCGCTATTGTGTGCAGCCTGCGTTCCTCCAAAGGCGCAGCCCCCGCAGGTCCAGAGCACAACGCACCCTTTTCCAGGATGGCGCCGATATGGCGCTCGAGCAGCTGCGCCTCCACGGCCGCGATCAACGGCTTGCGCGTGGCGGGGTCCAGGTAGTGCTGACACCGCTCGTACTCCTCCGCTAGCCGCCGCTGCGCCGCGCATGATTGTCTCGGCCATCACCGACATGCTTGCTGGCAAGCAGCACGCACGCCGCACGCACGCCGCCACTCAACACCCGTGAAAGCGCGATCGGCTGCACCGCCAGACGGGCGCGGCCTGCACCCCAAAGCGTGCCAGGGTGGGCGTCACCTCGCAGTGCACCAGGTACTCGGCTACGTCTGCGGCGGCCATGTGCCGCTGCCCCTCCGCCGCGTAGTGCACCACGGTGGCGCGCAGGAACGGCTCCTGCACACGCCGCGCCCCTCCGCATCAGCGCATCGGTCATTTTCGCGAGCCCACTGTCGCAGCGCGAGGCTTCCGCCGGCAGTAACGTGCCAAGAAACCCTGGCGGCGATTGGTGAAGCTTGAGGTTTGCTTAAGTTCCAGGCGTCGTTGCCACAAGGCACAGCCGCTGGCAGCCAGCAGACCTGCAGGCCTCTGCGCATGCTCGGGCGCAGAACGCATCAACACGACGCCTGCACAAAGGCGGCGCCTCGGAAGACGTGCTCCAGCGGGGGGGGGAGCTGCCACAGAGCTGCCCCCGGGGACGCCGGGTGGCGCCACTTGGCTGACTGGGCGCGCCTGGAAGGCCGTAGCGTACATGCCCAGGCTGGTGAAGCAGCGCAGCAGGTTGGACAGCAGCCCCCGGTCCACCGTCTCGCCGCCGCGCTCCGCCGCGATCAGGCCCAGCAGCCCGTCCACCACGCGCTGCTCCACCTGCGCGCGCGGCGGGCGTAGGTTTAGGGTATCCAGACACGGCGGGCGGGTTGCAGCTGCGGCGCCCACGCAAGCCCCACCGGCGCGCCAGCACACTGCGCATCGGACATGGCGCCCCCCAGAATGCAGCAGCATAGTGTGGCGGCGGCGCATGAAAGCGGCGCAGAGCGGCACGCGCCGCCACTCCGTGCGTGGCTTTAAATAAACCACCCAGCACCGCAGCAGCGCTGGCCCCTCCTTGCAACCGCAGCGCATCTGGCATATTTGCACTCCCGACAGTCACAGTCACAGATAAACTCGTGGCGCTCATCAGCAAGGAAGCGCGCTCGTGCGCACCTCTGGGTGCGCGGCGAGGTGCGTGCGGAACAGCTGCAGGCCCATCTCGAACAGCGAGCGCACGCCCGCCGTGGTGATCGCGTGCGTGCGGTCCAGATACAGGAAGATGGACCGCAGCGTCAGCATCTGCTGGCAGTGGTCCGCCCAGCATGCCTGCACCTGCGCGCCAGCGCCCCGCGCGCGTGAGGCAGACCGCGCGCGGCCGGCCCGGCGCACCAGCGCCTGCAGCGGCTCCTATAGCCCCGCACTGATGCGATGCTCGCTACTTTCCCTCAAGGGCGCGCCTGACATCACGCGAAGCTGTGCACGCAAGAGGCGCCCGTCTGCAGGCCGATTGGCATGCTGCCCCGCCGCCTGGATCAGCGCGCGGCGGCGTCTGGCACCACAACTGCACTCGCGCGACACCGTGCAGCACGGCATCAACAGACAGCGCAGAGGCACAGCATGCATGCTGCCTCACTTTGCATTAGCAGTGCCGAGGACGAGCGCTGTGGGGGGCTGGCGGACACGCCTGCCGCGGGGCCTCATGGCTTTCGGCCCCTTGCGCAGAAAGGGGGCCACCTGCTGCAGGAAGATGGTGGGGTCGGCCGTCTGCGCGGCCGCCAGGTCGGCCAGCTGCCGACCGATGTGCGCGTCGCATTCGCGCTGCAGGCTGCCGTATAGCCGGTCGGCCATGCGGTGCAGGCACATGTCCTCCACGGCCTGCCCGGCGCGCCGTGCCAGGTGAGCCCCTGGCCACACCGCGAGCCTGCGCTGCGGCCAGGCGCCCTGCAGGCCCTGAGCATCCCCATGCACTCGTGTGTCCACCCGCCTGACCGAGGCAAGTCAGAGGGCTCCATAGCAGCGAAACAAGTCGCACGCCTTCGCCGTCCGGCGCGCTTCTTGGAGACATTCGTTTCTGAGCTACAGGTCCCCTCGGACGCTGAGACGCCCAGCGGCGCAGAGCGCATCGCGGCCGCGCGCACCCGGTACAGCTCCTCCAGGCTGCATGACACCGGCCGCTTGGCGTGCACCGCGTGCACGGCATCCTGCAGCTTCGCCCAGGTCTCTGCTTCAAAGCCGTCCGGGAGCTTCGGCTTGCCTGCGCGGCGGGCGCAAGAGTGCGCTGATCAAGCAGTGCCGTTCAGCCTCCTGTGCGAGTGACCCCCTCCGGCCGCTCGTGGGCGGGCTGCGGCGCGCCCGGCCTCGCCACGCAGGGCGCATCTTGCGCTGGCAGCAAGAGGGGCGCTGCAGCGCAGCACAGCGATGTGACGACTGCCAGGAGGCAGCAGGGCTCAGGTGGTGGCATGCGTGCTTCCGGCCCGAGCCAGCATGTGCGGGCATGATGAGGGGGCCTTGCTTGATGAGCGCCGCTCTGCAACGCAAGCAGGCAGTCCCAGCCCGCTGCTCACAGCCTGCAGCCGCTCCGCACACTCGACACACACGCCAGGCTGCGTGCGAGCGAGCGCGTGGCTCGTTGGGGCGGAATGCATTGACGCAAGCCGGCACGCACGTTGCGCTCTCAGGCGCGTCCGTACGGCAAGGCAAGGGCGCACTCTTCAGCGGCTTGATAATTAGCTTGCGCGCTGGCACCGCTGCAGCTTGCTGCGCCCGCACTTTGGCCTGGCTCTTCACCATGCCCTGCCCGGCCCTGCCTTCGGTGGGCACCATGCACGCTCCTCAGTGCATCCGGTCCGCGCTGCGAGTTTTTGGGCAAAACGCTGGTGCTGGGCTGCGCTCCCAGCCACGCAGCCTCCTGGCTTGTCGGGCCTGTGCTTGGTCGTATCAGCCTGCACCTGTCGTCCTTGTGACAGAGCGCCTGGAGCTTGGCAGGGAAGTGTGCGAGCTGACTGATTTTCTGCTTATGTGAATGAGCTGGGCAATTGCCCAGCTCGGGCAACGTTGGTTAACCTCAAGGCCGGGTTTGGGGCCCCCGGCACATGCGCACATGCATGGTCTCTATAGACGACCATGCAAACTTTGTGTACTCCTCTCTTTCAGTCTTGGTACGCACAGGCAAACACCCAACACAAAACACTTGCATGCATGCAGACGCTCGACAGCTGTTGGTGTTATGACAGACGGCTGCCACCCCTGTGTACCACAGCGCATCGGGGACGTGTCGGGCTCACAACACTCACTGCTGGCTGCAACATACTAGCACATACTCAGGTCCCCACAGAGGAGGACATAAGCCACAGGCAGCGGCGCCTGTGGGCCAAGGCTCTAAGCACCACTGGCTGCAGCCTCGCGTGGCGCACACGACGACTTCAAATTACAGCGAGGGCAGCCGACTGCGCCTGCGCCTAGGACCGGCGCCGGCGACAGCACCGGCTGCATGAGCATCCCATGCGCGGCGGCGCACTCCCAACAGGCAGGCAAGGGCGCAGGCCATTGGTCACACACACACGTAGTACTTCAGAAACTCACAGGCGCAGTCAGGGATCCTTACAGGCCAGCAACGCCGCCTCGGCCTCACGCTGCCGGCACGCCTTCAGGCTTTGGCGCGGCGTCGCCGGGCGGCGGCGCTGCGCCTGGTGCGGCTGCCGCGCCCGGCGCGGCCGCCGGCGGCGGCAGCCCGCGCGCCGCCGCGCACTCCCAGCAGAACCACTGCTCGGGCGCGGGCGCGTCCGGCGCGAGGCCCACGCACGCGTAGTGGAACCACTCAATCGCGCAGTCGGGGTTGTCGCAGGCCACCATCTCGCCGTGGCTCACGTTGCGGCAGTAGCAGTACACAGGCTCGGCCGGGTCAGCGCCCACCAGGCCGCCCGCCGTCGTCAGCAGCGGCGGCGGGCCGGGGCCTGCGCGGCCGCCCCCGGGCGTCAGCGCTGCGCTGCCTCGGCTCGCGGCACGACTGGCGTGGCGGCGGGCGCACAGGATCCCCCGCCGCTGCATGCGCAGGGAGGCACAGGGCGCTTGCCGTCCCCGAGCGTCACGCAGCGGCTTCTAGAGCAGCCCATTGTGCGCGCATCCGTGCCTACATCACGCGGCGCGGGCGCGCCCTGCGCAGCTGGGCGCCCTGCGCGGGCGCGCGACGGCGACGCACCTGCTGTGGCCTCTGCCACGGCTGCGCCCGCGCGCCGGCCAGGCTTGCCGTCTCTTCGCCGGCCGCGCCCTCCGCCGCCGCCAGCTCCGCCGCCGCCGCCACCGCCGCCAAGCCCCAGCACGGGCAGCTCATCCTGTCGCCGCCACTGAGGGATTTGCCGTTGTCGTTGCATGTGCTGGCAGCACTTTGTGCCGCCATGCATGTCCTGGGCACGCTTGGCGCGACGAGTGCAATGCCTTTCAGTCACTACCTATCTCACGCACTGTCTTGTGACGCCAAGTTCGCTCAAATGCGAGCCAGGCGAGAGCCAGATATCAGCGGCAACATTTCAGCTCCGCTGTTCGCGGCTCCTTTAGTGTGGCACTGCTTCATAGGAGAAGCGGCAGGAACGCACCAAGACGCCCAGCTTGGCGCGCTCTCGCGCGAGCTCCTCGTCAAAGACGGCCAGGTCGCGGTCCAGGCGGCGGATGCGCTGGTCCACGTAGTCATAGATCTTCCCGGCCAGGCTCACCTTCTCGTCCGCCAGGAGCAGCACCTGGCGCCGGACCCAGGGCGTTGCAAGCGCCGTCCTCGTGCGCTCAGGCGCAAGCTGCCAGCCGCGCAGCGGGCTCGACCCGACTCACACAACCACAACCGAGTGCAAGCTACCAGCCAGCCAAGCAGCAGGCCGGGCCCGGTTGACACCCATGAAAGAAGAAAACGGTGTCTGCTTGATACCAGTCTGGGCCTACTAGCGCCGCTCACCTGCTGCATGTCTGCACTTATCTTTTCGTCCGCAGCAGCGGCGGCCGCAGCCGCGACGGCAGCGCTCGCGTCGTAGGCCGCTCGCTGCCTCTTTGCAGTCGGGGGAGGCGGCCCTGCAGCCTGCGCGTCCGGCAGTCAAGCTGCAGCGTTCTGTGGCCATACGTCCTGCCACACTTGCCTAGAGACTCAGGCAGCGAAAGCACAAGAGCAGGTACAGCACTTGTATCAGGACATGCTTATGAGAAAAGACAATCAGCGCGCCTCCGCCGCAGTTTCTGCCAGTCGGCGGCGCGAGGCAGCCTCCGCGTCCGCCTGCAGCTGGTTTGCGTTGCTGTCCAGCTCGCGCATGAGCTTGAAGCAGCGCGACAGCTCGCTGGGCAGCTCCGCGACGCTCTCCACATAGTTCCTCAGGTAGGCGGACATCGTGGGCCACCCACTCGCTCACATGCGGCGCTCGCGGCCGCCTGCTCTACATCCTCAGCACACCCGCCTTGCTCTGCAGGAATTTGCGCTTTCCTGTCACACTACAAGTACTCCTGGCACGATCACCACGAACACCAGTGTCTACAATCGAAGAGCCTTGGTAAGCGTTCATCTTGCGCCGCGGGCCGCGCACTGCGAGAGGAGTGGCAGGAAAGCCTACAGCTTAGGGCTTGGGGGAGTGCCCGAGATGAGACGAGGAGGGAGCTCCTGTGGGGAGGTCCTGCGCTAGTAAGTGTGCTCCCCGTGCCGTCCTGTTTCTGTTACAGGCCTGGAAGAGAGAAAGCTTGTGTACTGGTAGTAGGCATCGGGGCAATTCCCAGAACTGAACGCACATAGAGTCTGAATAACCGCGCTGGCTTTGGCCCGCGTTTGGGAGCAGTTCTTCTAAAGGCTTGGGCATACATGATACCATGCATGCATCAGCAGTTGACCACCTCGAAGCCGCTGACGGCGCAGACACAGAGCCGGTGTGCCTCCCAAGACGTAGTGTGAGTGCACTGACCGCAATAGCAACACAGGTCACCATACACGCAGGCACTCTGGCTAGAACATAACAAAATGCCAGCTCACACATCACGCCGCAGGCGCTACCGGGCGTGCCGGCGCGCACTGCGGACGCGCAGCAGCCTCTGTACCTGCAGATAGTGGCGCATGCAGCCGGCAACGGCCTGGCGCTCGCCCTGGGCGCCGTTCTGCTGGGGCTGTGGCGCCTGCTGGCCGACGTGCGCGAGCCGGCGCTGTGGGCCGCGGTGACGTCGGTCGTCCTGCGCGACCTGAAGGACGCGCTCGTGCACGACAGCGTGTCCCTCCTTCAGAGCAGGCGCGTGCCGGCCATTCGCACATGCCCGGCCCTTCATAGGTCTGCAGGGCTGCCAGCTGCAGCCGCGACTCTGGTTCCGCGCTCTCCTCCGCACCACGCTGAGGCGCTCGGGCGCGCGCGCAGCTCGCTGCCGAGGCTCTGCGCGTCCTTGGCGCTGGCGCCGCTGCGCCTGCTCACCGACCCGGCCGTGGCAGCTGTCCAGGCATGCGCGGCCTGGCGCGGCTACATGGCGCAGACCGCCGCTCAGGTACGGCCGGACTGTGAGAGGTTGCCGCAGGAGCACGGTGTGAGCGTTCGGTCCGCCTGTGGATTGTTCTCGTCGGCGCGCCGGGCGCACAGTTTTCTTGCAAACGCCGCGTGACCGCTTGTGGCCCGTCGCGCACTGCCCCAGCACGGCCCTGCTGCACCCGCAGGACCAGCCGCAGCACGGCGCGCATCCCGCCGCGCGGTGGGTGCGGCGCGCGGCCGGCGGCGGCGCGCACGTCGCGGCCGCGGCGTGGGCGCGCAGCCGCAGCCGCGCGCCGTCCGCGACGCTCTTCATGTGGCTGCTGCGCGCGGTCGCCGCGCAGGAGGTGGCGGTCGCGCTGGCGGTGCGGCCCCGCCCTGCGCGAGCATCAGGGCAGGGCCAGGATTAGGGCTGGCGCTGGACGTGGCGGTTGCGCCTGCTGTGCAGCCCCGCCCAGCTTGAGCATCAGAAATGCTCAATATTGGCTAGAGATAGGGCACGAGCAAGCCCGCTGATCGCCGCAGCTCCCCTGCAGGCCAGCCTGGCCGCATTTGGTCACCCCGTACCACGGCGTGTAGCCATGGGCAGCCCGCCCAATGAGGAAGGGTCGTGTCGCACACCCGTTTGCGCGCCTCACGCAGGCCGCCGTCGCATCAGCCCCACAGGCGTCCCTGGCAGTCGTCGTCACCGCGCTCCTGGGCGCGCTCACATGCGCGCTCTTCCCGCTGGCTGCCGGCCTCGTCGCCCCGCGCGGCGCAAGCGCTGGGACGAGCCTTCGTCCAGACGGTCTGCAAGCCGGCAGCCGCGCTGGCATCCACGACAGCCAAGGTGCGCACGCGCACTCCCTCCGACTGCCTGCATCGTACCACCTGCCCTGGTACGCGGCCGGGGCGCCGCACTGCCTGCAGAGCCTGGCGGTGTGCAGCAGAGAGGGCGTACCGCTTGTCAAGACCTAGGAAGAATTCGCGGACGGATGCATACCTCCCGTGCGACAACACGCGTTGTCAGTGACAAATGGCAGCCGCATTGAGTGCCCCTGGCTGGGACGGCCTGCCCGGAACCCCAGGCAACACCGCGCTGGCCCGCTGCCGCAGACCAACGCGCGGCCGCGCTCCAGTCGCCCGGCCCGGCGCCCCTGGCGCGCCTGCCGGGCGCGCCGCGCCAGGCCGCGCCGCAGCGCGCGTGGCAGCTGGCCGCGCGCGCGCTGCGGCCGGCGCGCGGCTGGGCGCGGTCGGCGCTCCGGCTGGGCGCGCGCCTGCTGCGGCCACTGGCGGCGGCCGCGGTGGCGGCGGACGCCCGGCTGCGCGCGGCGCTGTGCGCGCGCATGCCCGCGCTGGTGACGGGCGGCCTGGTCGCGGCCGTGCTGCTGGGGCCGCTGCTGTCGTCGCTGTTCGTGGCTGTCCAGGTCGGTGCGCGCGCGCGGCGCCGCGCCGCATGAGTATAGGGTAGGGTAGGGTATGCCGCATGGTAAGGTATGAAGTAGGGTAGGTTATGCCATGTGCCGCATGATGCGCACTGCTAGCGCTCTCGCTCCATGCCAGGCAGCTCTGTGCGAAACGCCGGTGAGCGGGCCGGCGCGCCATAGCTGGGAATGCGCCACCCCTGCTTGCAGGCAAAGACCTGTGCACCCGGCCAGACGCGCTCCCGTGTGAGGCGCCGTGCGCACGCGCCATCATGTTGCGCTCAAGTACGGGGGCTGCCGCGCCCGGCGGGCCGCAGGCCGCGAGGGGCGCGACGTCGTGCTGGACATCCGGGAGGCGCTGCCGCACAACTGGACCCGCAACGCCACACTCGACATCAACCAGGTGCCCAGCAGCGCCCGGCGACGCCGGGCGGTGAGCGGCAGCCTGCAGGGCGCGGCGCGAGCGCGGCACGCCGCTGAACGGCGTCCTTGACGCAGCGGACGGCTGTGTCACGTGTGGCGCCCTGCTGTGTCGCGTGTAGCGTCCTGCCGGCGCGCTCTGTAGCCGACACCGGCCTCGCGCTCGGAGGCTCTTGGCGCTCCAGCAAAGCACCAGGCTCGACTCTGGGGCGCGCGGGCGCGGGCCAGGGCCAGGGCGTGGTGCGCGCGTGGCTGGGCAGCGAGTGGGCGGCCGCGCTGCAGGCGCGCGGCGCCGCGCTGGTGCGCCAGCAGGTGCCGACCGCGCTCGCGCTGGCCGACGCGCAGCTGGCGGCCCTGGCCGCGCAGCACAACCTGACGCACGTGCGCGGCCGCCCGCCGCGCGCGCCTGCCGGGCCCCGCGCCGCATGCCTGCGTCCTTGCCCCATGCGGCAAGTTGGGTTTGTGGTGATCCCTACGCTCCTTCTGGCCCTGCCAGCTCGGGCGGCCAGGCGCGCGGCGCCTGCGGCAATAGGTTGCGGGCCAGCACGCCCCAGCCGTGCGCGGCAGCCTGTTCTCGCTCGGCGCACGGGGGAGCGCGGCGCGCGAGTCGGGCCGCCCTGCCTGCCGCAGGCGCTGCCCGCGCAAGCGCGGGCTATCAGGGGCGCGCGCGCCGCATGCGCCCGCTGGCCCCGCCGGGGCGACGGGGCGCGGGCCCGCACTCAGCACGCGCGCGCGCTGCAGGCGCTGGCGGACATGCGGCTGCTCTACGCCAGCTTCGCGCCGGCGAGCTGCAGCGCGGACGAGCGGCAGGCCCTGGCGATCGCGCGCGCCAAGGCACGCTTGTTGTGCTTTCCCATGCACTCCCTGGCCTATGAAGCCCCTGCCCATGTAGAGGACTAGACGCCTGCATCACTGTTTTTCTTAGCTTGTTGTTTGTGCATGTTGCAGTCGGGATCACGCACTGCTTCACCTTATGCTGTCCGGACCCTCGAGGCTGAACTTGGCGGCAGTCTAACCGAGGGCCCTCCTTCGCGCAGGCCAGCCGGCGCCTGCACATCGCGCAGGCCGCCGCCGCCGGGCTGGAGGCGCAGGTGCGGCCGCACACGCGGCTGATGAGGACCCCTGCATCCTAGCAGGCGTCCAATCAGGCTGCTGTGTGCAGTTTGATGCACGCATCCCGCTGCGCCGGGCGGTATGCGCTTCAGCTGGCTCTGGCAGGGCCGCCAAGCGTCATGTGCTCCAGCCTGTTGCAGCCCTGCTGCTGCTAACCCAGTCAGGGCTAGCTCGTCTACAGCGCTCAGCAGCTTGTACCACGCGTGGTCTGCGACCTTGTCAAGGACTGCCTGGCCATTGGCACGCGCTCTGGCAGGCCCGCGCGCCCGCAGTGCCGGCGCCAATGTGCCGGGGCCTGCCACGGCGCAGGCCATGCAGCAGGAGCAGGCGCTCGGGGCGGCCGTGGCGGTTTGGCACGTGGAAGCTGAGAGCGCGGCGTCGTCAGAGGCGCTCCACGCCGCGGCCGCAGCCGCAGCGGCGGACCCCGCGGCCCCCCAGGGCGCGGCGGCAGCGGAAGCTGGCGAAGCTGGCGCGGGCGGTGGCGCTGGCCTGGCTGCGGAGCCGCCCGTGCGGAGCGGGGAGGGCGCCGCGGCCGAGAGCGCCGCGGCCCAGCAGCCTGGCGGCGCGTCGGCGGATGCCGAGGCGGGCGCGCGCGTCGGCGGCGCTGCCGCCGGTGCGGCCGGGGCGGGCGGCGCGGCCGGAGGGCCAGACGGCAACGCCAGCAGCGCGGTGGCGCCGCTACCGGCCTGGGCCGACGAGCACCCGCTGAGGGCTGCGGAGGATGCCGTGTCGGCCGCGGACGCGGCGCTCGCCGCCGCGCGCGCCGGGCTGCTGGACGCCCGCGTGTGCGCGCTCCTCACGCCCTGCAGTGCTGTTTAGACGATAGGCGCCGCGCTCACTGCTGCTCGCTGCCACCACGCGCCTGCGACATGCGTGCCAACCCACGCCCGCTCCCTCGCGCCTGACATGGGGGCCGCCGAGCCTGCACGCTGCCTTGCAGCGGAAGCTGCTCTGTGCGGCGTCGGGCCCCAGGAGCGCACCGGCGGCGCGCGGTCACGGGCATGGCGGGGTTAGGGTTGCCATGCCCTGCAGGGCGCTGGAGGGCGCGCGCGAGGAGGCGGCGCTGGCGGAGCGCGCGGCGCGCGGCTGCACGCCAGCCGGCAGGCCCGGCGCGGCCGCGCCGCCGGCGGCGGCCGACGCGGCGCTGGCGGCGGCGGCGGCCGCGCGGCGCGCGGTCGAGCACCTCGGCGGGCAGCTGCGGCGCATGGCCGGCCGCGCGGCCGCGCTGGACCTGCCCGGTGTCTGGGAGGAGCTCAGGGCGCGGGCCCAGCCGCGTCCTCCCGGCCGAGCTGCGTGTGAGGAGAGCCTGTACAGCCTGCGGCAGCGCGCTATGCCTTGCAAGATGCACGCAGCGTTGCATCCCACGCATGCTCCAGCCGTCGCGGCTGCGGTTTTAGTATGCACCAGGCGCTTGCCGAAACAATGCTGTTCTGCATCATCGCATCGTCCCGCTTCACGCCTTGGCGGTTGCGCATGAACATGCAAGGCATGGGCACACAACGCGACGCGCCATGTGGCCAGGCGGTGGGCACCGACGCGGTGGCGGCTGCGCGCGACGCGCTGGGCGCCGAGAGCGCCGACGCGGAGCTGTCGGTGCTGCAACGCCTCGCGTGCAGCAGCCTCGACCCGCTCAAGCGCATCGGTGCGGGCGCCCGGGCCCTGCCGCGGCACCAGCAAGCGTCGGTGCCTGCCGCCCTGTTCTTACATTATTCCAGGGGACGTGCCCGCAGAGGGCGTCGGGCCTGCCCGCTCGCTTACGCAGGGCCTGTCGCCTCATGCGCATGCCGTGCGCGTTTTAAGAGGGCCGCGTCGCTGCTGCTCTTCTGCGTCGCAGGAGGCCTGGCAGCGCTGCTGATTTAAAGCCTGGTGGAGCCCTGTATGTCCAGTGCGGAAAACACATAACCGCCAGCCTGCATTGATGACACTTGCAGGCTGCTTCGCGTCGTGATAACACTTGCAGGCTGCTTCGCGTTGTGAAGGGCAGCGCCTGGCGCGCCCAGGGCGCGCGGCGGGCGCCGCGGCCATACGCGGCCTGGGGGGCGCGGGCTCGCTGGCGCTGTCGGGCGGCGCGTCTGCCTTCCGCGCGGGCGCGGGCGCAGTGACGTTTGGCCTGCAGGCGCGGCTGGCTGTCGCTGCCATACAAGCTGATGATGCCCTGCCAGAACGAGGGAACGTGCGCCCCAGAGCAGCTTGCATGCGGCCGGGAGGGCGCTGCGCCGGCAGCATGGGCAAGAGGACACCAGGCCACACTACTCTCAGCTCGGCGCACCACTGCGCTATGCGCCGGGAGCGCTGGCGGGGGCCGGGCGCTGGCTTGCCCAGGTCGGCTGCCCAGCGCCAGGCCCCGCACGCGCCGGCGGCTGCACAGGCCGCGCCGGGCGAGCGCCCACCCCACGCCTAACCCTAACCCTAGCATCTGGCGCCGCGCGCGCAGTTCCTCGTCTTCGTCGGCATGCTCTCCTTCCTGCTCAGCCTGGAGCAGGACCCGCTGGCCGCGCTCGTCGCCGTCGCGCCCGGTCTGAGCACCGCCGCCCGGCGCGTGCGGGCCCCGCCCCCCGGCAGCGCGCCCGGCCATGCTGCCTGCCCTGCGGTCGGCAGCCACGGCCCATGGCCCCCCCGCGCATGACGCGCTGTGCTGTGCACCGCGCGGCGCGGCGCGCCACGACCCGCGCTGATCAGCCAGCCTGTAGGAGCGCGGTCTCTGTCTGTGCCACCTCCGCCGAGTACGCCTCGTTCTTGTGGCAGGCACACTGGCAAGCCCGCCATGCCCCGCCGCACGCGCTGCGGCCGGCGCGGCGCGCGCGTGCGGGCACCCTGCCCCTAACCCTGGCATCCCTGGCGCAGGAGACGCAGGCGGCGTTCAGCAACGCGCTGCGCGGCGTGTTCCTGACGCCGCTCAAGACGACCGCCTTCCGCGCGCTCGTCACGCGCGCGCGCCGCTCCATGCCTGCTCTGCCGTGTCCCCTGCCTTTGCTGCTGAGGGGACCATGCGCCTGCGCAGTCTCGTGACCCGTGCTAGTTTTGTGATTCTTTACGACACTGTGTAGTGGCTGTGAGCCCCAAGTGTGGCGACGCATCCGCGCGTGGTCAGGTTGTGTGTGCAGGGTGCTCGCTGCCTCTGCTGGCTCCAGGTCAGGGGTAGGGCAAAGACATGCACGGCCCAGCCCGTGCGACCGGCAGGCCCGGCTGCGCGCCAGGTATCTGACGCTGCGCGCGCTGCGCGTGCACCTGCTCTGGACCTGCACGCTGGCGGCCGCCGTGTTCACGCTCATCCCCGTCGCGCCGACCTGGCTGTTCGGCCTGCCCGCAGCGGCGGAGCTGTTCGCCCGGGTGCGCCGCCTATTGCACCATGCGTGTGCAGCGAGCACACGCAGTGGTCAAAAGCGCATTGCTCCTGGGAGATGCCTGCATGAGACCTGAGTGTGCCCTAGCCAGGGCGTGGCGGCATGCGCTGCCGGCAGCTACCCAGAAGATGTGCTTGCCCCAGCCTGCGACAAGGCGTCACAGGAGCAGGGTGCTGACCGCGTGTAGGCACCGTAGCGCTGAACTGAAATGGGGCGCGGGTGGCGTGCAGGGGCAGGTGTGGCTGGCGCTGGCGCCGCCGGCGGCGCTCGTGGCGTCCACGTGGGCGGACGAGCTCATCCTGTCGGAGACCAACACCAGCTCGTACCTGATCGGCCTGGGCCTCGCCGGCGGCCTGACGTTTGACAATCCCGTGAAGGGTGCGCGCCCGCGCAGCTTCCCCGCCGTCACATGGGCAGGGTGTGTATGTCCAGTCTACAGGCCTTGAGTAAACAGTGTGCTAATGACCAGACGCTGCATGTGGAGGCATGCTGAATGTGATTGTCGGAGGCACAATCTTCTACAGCACTGTGTGGCTGCCGCAGGCGTGCTCTTCGGGCCGCTCATGATTTCAGGGCTGAGCGCCCTGTACCAGCTGCATGCAAGGCACCTCTCCGGAGGGCCCAGCATGGGAGGGTCGCCTGCCGGGCTTGATGGCAAGGCCAAGGATGCAGGCTTGCAGAGTTAGGCTGGATGCTGATGCAGCATGTGCATGTGCTGCGGCTGGCAGACAAGCAATCTGCGTGAGCGGAACAGTTTGTCTCCCTTACGTGACCCGTTGACCTGTGTATGCGACAGCGTAAGAATGAGTGTAGCAAGCAAGAGCATGCCAAGCACATTGCATGCGCACTGCAAGCAGTGCAGGCTCCCAGCACGGCGGTGGTGTTTAGGAAACACCGGTTGGTTGTGGCTGGCGAGCAGCAGGCGCGGTGGTGCAGCGCCTACTCCTTCTCGGCCTTGGACGTCTTCTTGGGCAGCAGCACAGAGTGGATGTTTGGCAGCACGCCGCCGGCCGCGATTGTCACGCCCGACAGCAGCTTGGACAGCTCCTCGTCGTTGCGCACGGCAAGCTGGATGTGGCGCGGCACGATGCGCGTCTTCTTGTTGTCGCGCGCGGCGTTGCCGGCGAGCTCCAGGATCTCGGCGGCCAGGTACTCGAGCACTGCCGCCAGGTAGACCGGCGCGCCGGCACCCACGCGCGTCGCGTACTGCATGCCGCAGGCCTCGCAGCGTCAGCAGGCACGCAACGAGCGAGGCAACAGCTGCGTTGGAGACTTCAAAAGGCCTGCAAGAGTCAAAGCTAGCTATAGCTTGATGCAGGCGACATACACATCAGACTGAGCACCTGCAGCAGGGCAGCGCAATGTTAACACCGCCTCTGCTGCCAGTCTGTGGGGTTGGTGCAGCGTGGGTTAGCGCGGACAAGGTGGCACGCTCAAACAGCGCCCGCAGGCAACACGCTGGGTGACCGCACCTTGCCCTTCTTGAGGTAGCGCGCAATGCGGCCCACCGGGAACTGCAGCCCGGCCTTGGACGAGCGGCTCACGGCCTTCTTGGCGGTCTTGCCCTTGCCGCGACCCGACATGGTTGCAGGTTACAAGCTGCGCTGGTAGAGGAGCGAGAGGTGTCTGAGCGCTGAACTTGTGACTCACAAGTTGTGAGGAGATTTCTCGCTGGACCACACTGCACAGGAAACAACAGCAACCCTCGCTTGCGCCCGGCCAATCAGTGCTCGGCAACCCTGTTTGCTCGGTAGCTGATTGGCCCGCCCACTCCCACCTCCCCGGCGCTCAGCTCTACAAGCAGCTTGGCCCCAGCTCTTCACAGCACTTTCGCAGCACACGCTTCACGCTTTCAACAGTCCCCGAACCTTCAACCAGCAGCCATGGCGCCCAAGGCCGAGAAGAAGCCCGCCAAGAAGGTGGCCAAGTCCACCAGCAGCGCCGCCGCCAAGAAGCGCAAGCTGGCCAAGGCTGAGACGTACAAGATCTACATCTACAAGGTCCTGAAGCAGGTGCGGCTCCGTCGACTCTGAGTGCTGTGTATAGACTGCGCCATGTGGTGCCTTGACAGGACAGCGCGCGAGCCTGTTGTCCGTGCGGTGCACCTAATGGCCTGGAGCCCTGCGTGTGCTTGACTGAGTGTGCTTGACCAAGTCCTGGGAGTGTTTCGCAAGGGCTGTTACTGTTTGTGCGTCTGTTGTGAGCTGAGGGTAGCAGGCAGGCTCCGCGCGCTCTGGCTGCCTGCCTTGCGCGCGGTCTTAAGACGCTGGCCGTGCGCTTTCAGGCACCCTCCCTGAGGCCTCGCCCGCGCTGCCCGGCAGGTGCACCCGGACACCGGCATCAGCTCCAAGGCCATGTCAATCCTGAACTCCTTCATCAACGACATCTTCGAGAAGATCGCCACTGAGACCGCGCAGCTGGCGCGCTACAACAAGAAGCCCACTGTGACCAGCCGCGAGATCCAGACCTCCGTGCGCCTGATCCTGCCGGGCGAGCTGGCCAAGCACGCCGTGTCGGAGGGCACCAAGGCGGTGACCAAATTCACGTCCGCGTAAGCGCTCAGCGCACCCTGCCAAGACGCAGCAACCACCGGTGTTTTTTAAACACCACCGCAAGCTTGACGTTCAGCCTCCTCTTCCCGTTGCAGCCGCGCTTGTCAGCACCAACAGTGCACACCTCGCTGGGCTGTAGTCTGTGCACATGCCAGCAACTGCATGATGCTAACAAGTCTCACGCTGAAGCTTTCAGCAGTGTACTGTACAACCCAAGCAGTGTACTGCGGGTCATGCTCAGCTAGGCGTACAAGCTCTGCGTACCCATCATCTGCCACTTCAAAACCCATAAATAAGCATGCTAGACTTGTGAAGACGCTAAATGCAGATTGAAAAAATAGCGCCACTTGCATGCATGAAACAGATTGGCTTCCCTGTGAACTGTGTGTCACAGCCATACCAGGTCAGCTCTGTCATGTTCTGTGGCATAGTAAGTTTTGGTTGTGGGTGTCAAGCAGGCATGTCAGCCTCATCGCTCATTGACTGCATAGTAGCATGCGTGCTGAGTATCAGCGGGGGCTGTTGGGCTGAGTGCTGTCGCTTTCACGACGGGCAAGTTGGGCAGGCTGCCTTGACAGGAGTCATGCAGGCTGAGCGAGCAGGAGTGGTCAGGCTGCTTTAACAGACGACGCACAATTGTCAAATGTGGGCAGTGGAGAAAAGGAAATGCTGTGCAAGGACTTGACACACTCGAGGGTGTCGTTTATCAGCTGTGCGCTCATCCTGGGGGAGGGTCAGATCTGGGCTTACCACTTGTTTCGTAGTTTCCAAAGCATGTCGACAGCGACTTGGCACGCACACCAACAGTGACAGCTTCGCAACAGCGCGGTGGTGGTGTTTAATAAACACCGGTGGTTGGTTGCTTGAGGGCTTGGTGAGAGCTTAGCCGCCAAAGCCGTACAGCGTGCGGCCCTGGCGCTTGAGCGCGTACACGACGTCGAAAGCGGTGACCGTCTTGCGGCGCGCGTGCTCAGTGTAGGTGACCGCGTCGCGGATGACGTTCTCCAGGAACACCTTGAGCACGCCGCGCGTCTCCTCGTAGATGAGGCCGCTGATGCGCTTCACGCCGCCGCGGCGCGCGAGGCGGCGGATGGCCGGCTTGGTGATACCTGAGCACGCCCGGGCAGCGCAAACGTCATGCAAGCTTTGGCAGGCGTTGCGTGCACTGGAGAGCCCCAGTAGCTCAAACAGCAGCGCACGCAGTCCATCATGCAGTGGCGAGCCCATGCAAAAGCCAGCGCACTGTACGACAGCAGGGCCGCACCCTGGATGTTGTCACGCAGCACCTTGCGGTGGCGCTTGGCGCCGCCCTTGCCCAGGCCCTTGCCGCCCTTGCCGCGCCCGGACATGGTGGAGACGCTGGTTGTCCTGAACGAGGTATGGAGGCGAAGTGGAGGCTGCTGGTCGTTCGCAAGTATGCTGCTTGACTTTCTGCACAGCAACTTGAGGCTGATTAGCCAGGCTCAAATCTCACAAGCTCGCTTCCTGGCTGAACAGTGATTGGTGGAAAGAGCCTACAGCCAATCACCGCGTAGCCGGGACACCTGGGTCTGTTGCCAATGTTAAATGGACCCCCCGCTAGGGTTGCAGTGTTGTTTTTTCTGCTAGGGCCTGGCTTTCTTGAGAGCATTGAAGCTGCTGAACAAACATCTCAAAGCTCTCTCCGCCGCCTCCGCCTTCCGCTCGAGCCGCCGACTAGCAGCCATGGCCCGCACGA
>JAABUU010000532.1_pt1 | contig 84038 bp, 70 predicted proteins | sample 5559301 | NCBI WGS metagenome assembly JAABUU01 (sample SAMN10711884, study PRJNA513360) | rock metagenome | isolation source: Antarctica rocks | place: Antarctica: Victoria Land, Richard Nunatak white
ATTTGCTACTATAAATATATACCACCCCTGTGTTTAAAACCTCCTTCAAAAAACATGTATAAAACACGCTTTGAGCTAGCCTAAAGAAGGTAGTCAAAAAACATGTTTTAAACACGTTCGCACCCTAATTAGCAGACACGGTCGAGACATTGGCTGCAATTTTGGAGACTTTCAAGGCAACAACTCGAATGCGAATCCGTAAAAATAAGGCAACCGCGAGACATGTAAGCGACGCTAGGTGATACGAGGGAGGCTTGACGATCAAGGCGGGAAATTATGAACGAGCAACGCCTGGGATGTCGTGAAGACAAGGGCTTAACGACATGCATGCGAAGCCAGGACCCATAGCAGCAAAGAGGATCCAAAGACCAGAATTACAGTCCTTAGCGAAAACACAAGCGACAGAAATACAAGATATCCGGAGGTAAAACGCGGTACCGAGAGCGAGAAAGCGGAAGTCAACAACCCAGACCAGCATTGCAGGGGCGTGATAGGCAAATTGAAAACCGGCACATTCTATGGAAGAGGCTATAGATGGTCGCAAACTCAAAAAAAAGTCATACCGAAACTCCTGTTAGTAATCTGACTAAGGTCTACAGCGCAGCACAAAACCCCATCTCGTGGTTCGACAGCTGCAAGTTCGAGCATATGGAAGCATAACACGAAGATCCGGTGACGGCAACGAGACGGGATATATTGCTATTATCCGAACGGGAGGGCCTCAAAGCCACGAGCCGTTGAAGCGCAACAATAGGAATTTCAACCGCTCTACAAGGTAGGCATGCCGGTAAGATATTCAGTGCAGATCGTTTTCAAGATGCCCAGGGTGATGCGCGCAGAATTAAGGACAAGGATGTTTCAATGTTAGCCTATAGCGAGGCATGCCATATCAAAAGTCAAAGCCGTTCTATCCTCAAGAAGTTCTCCTTGGGCAGGTAGTAGTTACGGCAGTTGAACAAAGGTGGAGGGTATGCTCATGAAAGTAAGAAATGCTATCAATAGATGATCAGTAATGGAGCAATTCGATAGGCACTCAAGTTCACGAGAGGTCCGGTACCAAGGTCATCCCATTCGCGACCAGTTACAAAATGAAAAGCTATGATGAAAATGTACATTGTCAATATGAAGAATAACAAAGCCGAAACGTTCAAACCCATGCCTTCGGAAGTCTGGATATGCTACAAGGCAGGCATTCGAGATTGGCAGAACCATCCTGTTCTTGATCGGTCTCCCATTGAGCAAACAAAAGCACGAGCGGAGAGCGAACAATGACATTGCAGATGACCGTTATGCACATACTCAGAATGCAAAAGCAGTCACCTAAACGCGGATTGCTGATCAAAATGATAAAGGGAAGCAAGTCAAAGCTATGGTTTGGATGCGGAAGCCTCATTAAGACATATACCATAGCAGCTGCGAAGAAGCATGGGCAATACACAAATGGCGAAGTTGTGTATCCGGAATAGGGATATTTGCAGATCTTGTGATAACTGACGATCAAATCAAGCGTTAGCAGACTCTAACCTCTAATTACCGAATCCAATCATAGAACAATCGTGGCTGCTCCATGTTAAGTAGCCAGAGATTTGGTGGGAAAATAGACATGTGTAAGTACTTGAACCCGACGCACGCGAGCCTACAGCAAGGCATCCCCATTCGACAACGATCATGAAGCAGTCTTAAGCCGCGTCAGCATGACCGTAATGCAGATATCTGGTAGGCGTGAGGATAAAAATTCAAAACCACTCTATTGGTGACATCAAAATCAAAGCAGGGCGTCGATACCGAAAACCTTCTGATGCCTAACAAGCTCACATTAAGGTTGCAGACATCGGCAAAGAGGCAGTGCTATCAAGCAGCCTACCCGGATATCGGAACAAACGATCATGTATCGGGTAGGTGGATGCACAGATCTACAACGTGGCATGTAGAAGCGCAGCAACAAACATGGCCCTTCTAGATAGGCAAGCCTACAGCAACGCCTCGCACGGGAAGCAGAAATAGTAAATACAAAAGCACGGTTAATTTGGAGGCCCAGGAAGAAGCGATACCAGAATCAGGCGAGATTCAACGCGACTGTCACAATCAAAAGCAAGAAAGCTGATGAGCCGGATCCGCATAAAGCAGCTGTTCGGCGCATACGAGGCCTATCCTCAAAGGCAACTGAAAGCAAGGGGTTCGATCCGATGCCTATTCTCAACGAAATAGTAGCACTCCAAGTAGAAAGACGCGTATGGCAAGATCGAATTGCAAGGATTGAACGAACGATGGCTGCAAGAATGCAGATATCCAGGGTTCGGAGAGATGAAAAACAAACCTTACAGAATCGAATTCGGAAGCTAGATTTCTATAAATGCATCCGACCCAAAATGGCGTAACGATCCTATGGTCAAGCAGATCTCACATCAAGTCGACAGAAGCACAGACGAACTATAAGCATTATCCTAGGTCGAGTTACCCAACACGATCCGATTGCCAGGCGAACAGCCTCGTTTCAAGCAGGCAGAAGCAATAATGCAATGCACTCGATTCTTCCGAATGCCAGACGCGGTTGCCAAGACGTTGTGTTCTCTACGGAAGCAAGCTGATACATAGGCGAAATCCGAACCACAGCAACGCATACCTCGGACTGCAGCTCATGCGGAACTCAGGAAACAAAAACTCAGCCATCCCGAGGTAGCAGCCAGCGTACAACGAGACGTCACCTCCGAAGCCACCCCCATCATCATGCATATTTGCCTGATGACAAGCAAGCAGAGGCTGCACTGCAGAACGCACCAATAATGGACGGCAGGCACCTGAGCATTGCAGAGACTGTTAAAAGTGCGTCGAATCGAAAAACGCCGATCTTCAAACCAGCTTTCGGACCAAGTAGCACGGACTAGATCAAGGCATCCGATACCAAACAGCCCCATCTCATCAATCTCATACGTACAAGCAGACTCATCCTGACAAAACCCCCTTTGCCCAAAGTCATCCATCCCAGATCCTGCACGGTGAGCACGGGATCAATGCACGAGCACGAGACTCATAAGCGAGCAGAAGCACGCGGGCCGTCTGTTGTGTTACCTCGATCAGAAGCGCTCCACGGGATTGTCATCAGCACGGCACTCGACCGGAAGATTTTGAGGGAGGGCGTCGGTGCAGGCGCACCAAGCAATGTTTGGTTTGGAATTTGGGGGAAGGGGGAGCGAAGATTGGCTGGTTGTGGGATATGAGGGTGGCGGGTGTGTCATGTGATGACTGTCTGAAGTTACGCTGATGGTTTTCAAGGGGGATGTAGGAATGAAAGATTAGCGCGAGGGTCTTTTACACTTGAGCAGGCCACAGAGGTAGATGTGAGTGAAGTTGCAAAGACCAAAGGCAAGAGGTGGAAGTCAAGCAGCGTATACCTCCAACCGCCTCGTCCACAACCCCCTTTTCCACCACCTTTCGAATAAAATCAATCTTTTTCAACCTCAACTCTTAAACAGGACATCCCATCTACCAACTAAGATAGCCGCTGATACTGTCAATATCCTACGATATCCATACCCTGCCCATCAACCAAACACGAAGAAATCCCGGACCACACCCCCTCCAAACTATCCGTTCTTCCCTCTACAGTATCAAGCAACCCTTTCCCCCTCCCTCAACCATCTTCGCCCCCTCCCATCTCTCCCCACCCCCCCTCCAACGACCCCTCATCCTCCGCCTCAACCTACTCCGCCATCCAAGCTTAAGAATCACCACAGTTCTACCTACCTACACCCTTGCATCATCCCGATAACACGGCCCGTCCGCTGCCTCAGCCACCCACGCAATGAGCAATGTTTTGAGCTGCCGTTGCTCTTTCAAACATGTTCGGGTTTTTTTTGGGTTTTTTTTTGGTATACCGCAATACTCGATTATCTATAGTATAAAAGGATTTTCGGGATGAGGGATATGAGGAGGGGGGTGGCGGTTAGGGATGGTTCTGCGGAAGTTGTGGTGGGGAGATGAGGGGGGGAGAAGGGGGGGGGGAGGGAGAGGGAGAGGGAGAGAGGAAGGCGGTGGGGAAGTAAAGTGCTGTTGGCTAAGCAGAAGAGTAAGGCGCGAAGGAACGAAATGAGAGATAGAGAAAAGAGAGAAGAGAGATTGAGGGTTGGATTTAGAAGATCATCACGTATTAATACCTCTCGCTTTCTCTCAGCCTTTCCACACTCCATTGATCTGTTCCCGTTTTTTATTTTTACTTTCTTTGTACTACTATGGATATCTCTACGATGTGTGCTTTATCTACTATATACTCATCTCATCTCTTTCTTTCATCACAACCCCATTCTAACCCATCCTCCCAGCCCCTTGCACCACCTCTCGCCTCCTCTCACCACCTCTCACCTCCTCGCACCACCCTCCTACCTCCACCCCTTCTCAAGCCCCATTACCCCTTCTCAAGCCCCATTACCCCTCCCCCTTTCACACAATCATCCCCCTCATCAAGACACATTCAACACGTCCAACACCCCTACCAACCTACCAGCTATGTCCAAAGCACAAATCTAGTGCGCAATCCGCAACTCAGCGAGCGAGTGCATTGAGCCATCGAAAAAGTGCGGGAAAACTTTGATTTTCGGAAGAAAGGTGCAAAGGGAGTGCGGTAGTGAAGGTAGTGAGTGGGAGGCGGGGTGAGGAAGGTAGGTGGGAGAGGGAGTTGTAGCGCTGTCTGTGGTATTGCTGCAAAGACCTTCATCGCATGTATTGCCCCTTGCAGAAATGGAAATTTTCTACTACTACTGGCTTAAAATTTAAGGAATATCAGTTGAATCTCGCGAGCAGCCTGTGGTGTTTCTTTTTGCAAAGACCAGGGTGCGGATTTGTGAGTTTTTTTTGTTGTTTACGTATATAAGGGAGGTAGGCCTGCCGTCGGGGTTCGGGCTGGGGTTGGGTTGACCCCCCCCAACCCAACCCAACCCTGACCCGATTTCTATATACTCAAAAATAGTATAACTCTCTCAATTTTTTTCCAAATTTTTTTGCAATCAATTTTGCAAACAATTTTAATAGAGTAATGAGCATGTGAGTTTGATAGAGAGTTTGGTAGGGAAGTTGGTAGGGAAGTTGGTAGGGAATTTGGTGGGGAATTTGGTAGGCGAGTAAGTAGCTGAGTTGGTAGCTGAACATGTAGGTAGGCGAGTAGGTAGGGTGGTAGGTAGGGAGGGTGGTGAGTAGAATGGTGAGTAGGGTGGTGAGTAGGGTGGTGAGTAGGGTGGTGAGTAGGGTGGTGGGTAGGATGATGAGTAGGGTGGTGAGTAGGGTGGTGAGTAGGGTGGTGAGTAGGGTGGTGAGTTGACATTTAAACATGTTGGTATGCTTGAAAAGCTTTCTAACCCCTTTTTCTAGGCCTGTCATTGGGTTCGGGTCAACCCGCCGGGTTGACCGGGTTGGGTTGGGTTGACCCCCCTCAACCCAACCCAAACCGGAAACCCGAGTCGGGTTGGGTTGGGCAACCCGGACCCGACGGCAGGCCTAATTAGGGAGGTGGGGATGAAAGGGGGGGTTGGGGGAGGTGGGGTGAGTGATGGGGCGGGATGGTTGGGAGGGTGGTGATGTGGAAATGTAAGGGTTTAGTGGGAGGGGATTTGTGAGTTTTCTTTGGATTTTGAAAGAGATCTTGTGATCCGCTGTCTTAATTTTTCCTTCAAAGCTCTGACCGTTGAAGCAGCCCTCGTTCTTATCTCTTATCCAAATCTATCGGTAGGCACTGGGGATGAAGCCTGATATACTTGTGTTCTATATGATCAATCACGACACATCACTTTCTTCTTTCCAACAGCCGAGAATCATCAGCTTTTCTGCACATGGGCAGCCATTATCTTGGTTTCTGGAAAACGAATCACTCAATTTTATTCTTAATCACAATGTGATCTAGACACTGTACAACTCGGTCTGAGTTATCGATACTGCTTTATGCTAGCTTTCCACACGCTCAGCCATCATGCGCGAATGATTGACGTACTTTCGCACTCAGCGTGTGAGATATATCAGGAGCTGTAGCTTACTGTCGTGGCGATTGAGTGTTTCGGTCGTGACGACGAAAGGGTTAGATATGGACGGCAAAAGAAACGAGAATGACCATGGAAGCCGCCCGTAGAAAAGCCGCCGTCATCAGTAGAGGGTCTGTATGCTACTATTAGGACGCCCGGATGCCACTGCTTGGGAATGTGTATGCTACTCTGCTTTCCATCGAAAAGATTACTAGCAGCCTCTGAAGGGCCAGTCTCTGCCTCTTAGGATGATGCATCGATACTAGCTTGATGCGTCGGCTGAGCTTCTGTGGACACTGCGAACTATCAGATTATAAAGATATTTCTGATGATTCTTTGTCGAACAGAAAGATTGATATATGACGATTGGATAACCTTTCTCGGTATCTTCCATTGGCGAAGTCATACCCTCAAACGAATCGACGAAGCAAGCTCAAATTGACTATCTCGATGACATAAATTCGACAATGTGCGTGAAGATAACACATATAGGTGCTGCTCCCACTTCTAGACTAAAGACAGATGAGGATTAAACTTTACCCACTTTACCCCAGCGTAAACCTCTTTGACGACAGAGTGTAACCCGGAGAAAGCGAGCACAAATATGCAGATGCAGGCTGGGAGAAACATCAAGCGGTAAATAAAAGCTTCCCAAAGTATGCAGGGTAAACCCAAGGAGAGAATTTCCTGGATATTCCCATTCCGACTTCCATAAGTACCACGTGCCTCTGAGTTTCCAGAGGCCTCTAGAAGTGGAAGAAAGCGACGAATTACCTTGCGTTCGGAAAGCGGCAGCGAATACCAATATCATCGTCTCTAAAGCCGGGACTATCATCATGGCGAGGCTCGCTCCTCGTCATCGGGAGCGTTCAAGCGAGGTGGCAAATATGACGGAATTCCAGAGGGTTACATGGATCGCTCCAAATGCGATGGCAGCAATATTGAAGGTGCCTAGAACAACCTAATCGGTTTTGGAAGAATGGAGTGATCGAAGCTTGGTTGAATCAGTCTTTGGCGCGTCCAAGCTGCTGGGTGGGTTGAAAAGGTGACCAAAATTTGAATCCCATATTGTGCGATTGGGAATCTGGGTGGGAAGGTTTACGTTAAAAGGCCATTGGCGGCACAGTCAGCTGTAATAACCACAAGCAACCATCAAGGAGGGTGGTCTGAGTGAATCGCAAAATAGGAGGGTCAGACCTTATCTCTCCAGAAGTAGTAGCTTAATATTGTCCAGGGAATATATCCGGCTGTAGAGACTTCTAGGCTTGTGACTGGTAAGCGCTGACCTACCCACGCGAGGAACCGAACCACAAGATGAGCCGCTTGAAAACAGGTGAGAACCTTTGCCAAAGTGTCTGCTTTGCTCCTGTCGTCCATCTGCTTCGCTGTGATAGCACCAAAGCCTGCACGCCAAGATGAAAGTACATCAAGTAGATCTGATACCAGCAGGATTCTGATGGCTGGTTGACCTCTAGGGCCCGTATGTGCCCTACCGAAATCGTAGATGAATCCTCCCATAATCAGAGAAAATTGTGATTGATCGTTTAGGGAATGCCTTGTTGGTGCATCCACAGAGTACAACTCCTCGCCTCGAAGTACTGATAGAGAGCCCAAGCCGTTACGAGCTCCGGCGCTAGAATAGCCCCAAACATCCACATCACTTTGTGCGAGGAGGGATATGGTTCCCCTGCTATAGGAACATCGTGATGGACAGCCGTTCAGGTGCAGAGAAAGATGGTTCCAATGCAGGTTGATACAAGTTCGAAGGTGCCACGACGTTGTTCTGGATTGTTTGACTCAGTCAACCCAAGTCTCGGAGCTATTCATATCTAAAAAGCAGAATCTTCCACAATTACTGTAGAGATGAAGTAGTAATCCCCGAATCCTAAACAGTGAAAAGGTGATGCTAGGAAATGCACCCTATTTGTATACATGCTAATGCACAACACAGGTGTGATTTGCAGCGCAGCAGGACCGACAATGGAAACTTCTGCGGCTTGGTTCGGGCTATGATACATCCAGTAGTGGCATCCCGGCCAATCGTTGCTTCTCCCTCCAGTTTCGTACACTTTTGCGACAGTTTCGCTCCTCGCTCCGTCTAGAAGTTTATTAACCGCCAATCTGAAGGCTCGGCGGTCAACAGGCATTTCTCGGCCAACATATTCCATTACATATCATACTTCGGAAGTATCAACATGACGCTCTTTATGAATACCTAGATTGAAGTATCAAAGATGACTCTTTCGACTGTCGGTACTGGTCTTCGAGCTGCTCACCATCGAAATTGCAGTCGGACTGATAGAAAAGGAAATTATTAGACGGTCTTCGCAGTCGAAACTCTCTAAACTACCGACTGGGTAGCTAAAGTGTTGATAAAATCTTCGAATTGTCGAGATTTTGAAGTTGATGAGCGGACGTCCTGGGAAAAGGAGTAGACGTTGCAAGTACCTCGTTTTAACATATAGTCATATTTTGGATAAGTTGTTGTCGAAGAATCAGCGTTCCGATTATTCTTGGCCTAGGAAGTCTTACTAGAAAGACAGGACTCTATGTGGCTAAGTGGGCACGACGATGACGCCGTTAGGTACACTTGATAGATTTTCAATGAACTCTTAAGGGAAGTTACCCATGAAAGCTCGAAGATCCAGTCAAAGATGGTATAAAAAGATTTTGTTTCCTAGTCAGTCATCTCAGTTCGGACCCCTGCTGGTAGGCATTGACGTCGGCGTCTGAAGAGAATTGAAATCCTTGATAGGAGATGCCTTAGATTAGGCATCCTAGGGTTATCTTGTCCTTTGGTTATGAGTTTCTCGGGCTGGTTGCAATAGTATATGCTGCTGCACCTGGGCTTCTGCAACCGGCTTCTTAGATATGGGTGGTCGCTTCTTTGGCTGCCTGGTAGGTTTGAATGATATCTGGATTATAACAGCCATTTAGATTGCTTACATCTATACCCTTTCACTTCTTGTGACTTATCGCACACAGCCACCGCGCTGTGTGATAGGCTAGACCTGAGCAAGAGCCGAAAGCGTATGGAGGAGGGGCATTCGCTTTGTGTGCTCGAACCCTCAGTCTAATTTGGCTGGATTTTCAGAAACAATACGGATAAACTAGAAGAACAAGCTTGGACTTTGATTTTATTCCTCTAAACACCCACTCTGCAGGGCGATCCTTTGCATTCATTCCCAGAGTCAGCTTCACTGTTAAAACAAAAAGCTGAATACGTCGAGAAATCCGCAAGAGTTCGAAAAGTACAAGGAGTATGATCGGCCTAGCAACCAAAGCAGCGCATGGTGTACCTTAGATTCCTTCAGCTCCTCTGAAACAGGGTATGGCCATCCGAGTCGAATCATTCTTGCTAAAGCCACGGAGTTAGATCGAGTCAAGTAGAAGGAATTGTGGGTTGATTAAACCCAAGTGTTGGTACCGAAGACTAGATGGGTTAGGTCGAGACTCCAAGGTGTGCGTCAGAAGACTTTAGTGTCGAAATTCTTTCCGTAGACGCGGACCCCAGAGCTTCATATATCAAAGCTGCTATATTCAGCGACAGGAGACAGAAAACCATTTCGTGAGTGGTTTATTGTGAGAAATAGGAATTTTAAAAAGATACCCGATGCAGAAATTCGCAAGCTGGCGGTTGTCATACCCCGTTTGCCCTAAATGTGACGATGTGGAGAACACTTCAACAGTCTTCGACTTATAGAAGTAGTCTCTTATAGACTCGTGCATAAATTGTACATAAGCCCGAGAACGGATTCTCGCAGAAGCCTTGCCCACTAGAATCAGTCCGGGTTGCCCTTTCCATTGCACCATGATCCACAGATCATCAACGAGCCTCGCTGTCCGTAATCCGTCCAGGTTAGAATAGAAGTAAGGACACCACGTCCGCCGGATGAAGTGGCTCACTTCTTTCGTCAATGGTCTGACTTGATATTCTGTACTATCATCCTAGAGCTTGGACCCGAGGTAGGTGAGCCTCAACTTCCATTCTGATATCGGTATTATTAGGTCCCTTAGAGCAATTTCTATTCCTTGGGTGCTGATATGGGGGTGGTGTTTGCTCAGGAGAAAAACGCGTGGAGTAGTATTCTCTGCATTTAGAATCACCTCCAAGTATGTTACGACCGCCCGAGTTTGGTCTGTGGCGGCAATCATCAACTGCGTCGAGGTAAATTCGCACACATTCTGGTTGTAGATTTAGAATCGAGGAAAGAAACATATTCTCCAGCTTATTGAGTTGCCCATTGCCAGTTCTGGCCTCGAGTTGCTTTGCTAAGGCGGCAATTGTCAAGCAAATGCTCTTATAAACAACGGACGTTGGAAAAGCAACTGGAAATATAGACTTCTGAACATGGCCGTACAAGACCATTCTAAGTTTTCCTTTTCCCGAGCGTTGAGAAAAAAGGAGTACGATCACGAATCTTCATCGCTGCCGAGCTTGCTCCAAGCCGGCCTTCGTCAGAGTTGACATATGAAGATGGAACTAACGCGACAAAACATGGGTCGAGCCTACCGCTGCCGACTAGCACGGTCTACATGTTGGGTTGAGGCAGTATCTTCGCCTCCCCTTCTTTCCCCTCACTCCGAGCCTCCCTCGCCATATCCATTTTCTCCTTCAGGTCTTCTTCCCCCCAAAGACCAAGAGCCTGAACATCCATCTCCTTCTCCTTTCCAGTCCTGGCCGCAAACCATGTCCCTCTTGTCTCCATTTTCTCACTCTTACCGCCACCAACGGCATCGCAAAAAGCAGCCCAATCTTTGAAAACCCTCTTTCCCGCTTCCAGTTCCTCTAAGAGCATGGCAAAACAATGTGGCATCGCTTCCCATTGCTCCCATACCACAGGGACCCCCTGCTTCGCCGCCTTCGATGCAACCACCTTCCCCTCGTCCACTAGCATCTCCTCTCCATACCCCATCCATAGCGGACAACTCCCCGTCCAATCCTTGGCAGCAATAGGCGACACAAGTGGGTGACACAGCATACTAATATTACAGTACAGATCTCCACGTGGAGGATCCGTAGGCCAGATCTCGCAATGCGGGAAATTAGCCGCCTTTTCCCGGGTAATGGGAGGAGGGAGGTAGTCGTAGTGTGCGTTATCAGAGATAGATGGCATACAGCGGGTCATGTCCATCCATGGTGAATGTGTAGCTACGCCTGCTGGGAGTGGAATGTCGACTGTATGATCGTGGAAACGGGTTGTCGATGGCGAAGTGCGGTTGATCTGTAGAATGAGCTGGAGAAGAGACATGCAGAGATTGGCGCCCGCAGAGTCGCCTGCGAAGACGATGTTGGAAGGGGGGACTGGCTCGTGCAGGGAACCAGGGGGCGGGTAAAGAAGAGATAGATAAGCAAGGAGGGCATCGAGGAGGGCTGCAGGGAAGGCTGCTTGTGGGGAAAGGCGGTAGCGAACAGAGAAGCAGCGGCCCCGAGTAAGATGTGCAAGTTTGGCAGTCGTAGAACGGTGGGAAGAGGGATCGCATAGGAAATAGGCGCCACCGTGAAAGTAGAGGATAGTGGTCGGACTGGAGACTTCAAACATAAGTTTCTCATAGTGCTGGGCCTCTGAGAGGTCGGGACGGCGACGGTTTGAGTGAACGCCAGAGCGATAACCTGTCCATTCAGCGTCTACGGGGCTGATGTCTGGGACTGTGTATTTTTCGCCTCCCTCGTGCATGTCTTCGACGGCTTTGACAAGAACATCCCGCAAATCATTTTCTTCTGGTCTCGGTAATGTAACCTTCGATATCCACATATTCCCCTTGATGCCTGGATCTTTTATGCTGAATCGCTGCTGTTTCGAGACTGGGGTCGGGGTTGGGGAGTCGAGAAGGGCGCTTATAAAACGAATAGTGAGTTCGGTCTTCAGATCCCATTTCGCAGATGTAGGAGAGAGCCAGAGGGAATGCCATAGTGCTGTTTTGAGTAGAAGTGGTACTTGAGGAACGAGGACTCGGATTAGGGCGGTGGGGCTGGTGTCCATTGCGTTTGGGGACGTGATAGGGAGACGAAAGGAGAGAATATAGAGTAGAGGTGAGATGAATACATGATGGGCGATTTGGAGGTTCCAGTAGGATTGAAACATTCAAGGGTGCAAGTCGACTTTGCTATGGTCCAGAACGTCATCGTTTGTCGATTAACCTCGGCAAGTTTAACCCAGTAGTAGATGATCTAAGGCCACACTAATGCTTATTCGGTCCTAGTAACAAAACACCTTAGGGTGTTGAAATAAGGTATGCTATACATACCTGAATAGGATTGTTCCAAAGTGTGTTCACATTTTGGCCGATTCGTAAACCAACATAGGGGTGGTTCTAGGTAGCGTGCGCAGGTAAACTACGAGTGTACTGCTGTTTAGCCCTAACCCTACATTCGAACGCTAAGGTACCTTAAGCTAGGGCTCGTAAACGTGACAGCAGAGAGCAACCCGCGATTGTAAGTATATAGGACCAGAACAACAAAGAGGAAGAGAGGCATTGTACCTCTCAGCGGTCGAGAGCGCGGTACGGAGGTGGAGCACAGAGTATCCTTCAACCCATTCACGCACTTCCCTCGTTCAAGGATCAATCATCATCCGAGCTCAACGGATCTCGATTGTGCCAAACCAAAACGTACCAAAATCCGTAGACTTGCTGCTAGCAATCTCGCTCCGCCCTATAAGGCTGAGCCCTTTTCGTCCCTTCGATGCGCGCGTCCCAGACTCAAAAAGTCGTAGACGTTCGATGCCGGCCGTCATATCTGTCGCTCCAGTGGTGAGTACTCTTCCGTCGAAAATTATTAAGAATAGTGAAAACTGTCGTCGGAAGATGAATAGGAGCGTTGCTGGGATACCAGGCGTCTTATCGGCAGTGGAGTTCCAACTGGGAGTTGGCGTGCGAGAAGATGGAGACGTCTATCTTCCAGAGGCGGTTTGCGGATCATGGGACGCCGGACTGAACTGCTTTAAAGATTTGCGCGTTCTTCGGATATACAGGTCATAGATGCATATTCGGTATTGCTGTTACTTGAAAACCGAAGCTGTTTTCATTCCGAATCGGGTTGAGAGATCCTCAGGGACTGCAGAGTCCCTTCCTGTTCAGAACGCGAAGCTTAAGCCTTCTTGCCGTAACTCTCAGCTACTTAGACGCTCACGCCGCTTTCCAAAATTGTATTCTTCCGCGTGATCCACGCCCATTCCGCACTCTACACCCACAACTTTTGCTTCTTCTCCTTCGTCCATACTCTCTGGCGAACTATCACCCTTCTCGAGAAGGGTGAAGTAGCCCCGCTCTCCCGGATACGCCTTACTAGTTGCGAAATTGACGACACCGGCACCTGCCTTGGCGACAGTGCGCATGGTTGAGTCCATTAAGCGGAGAAGAAGCCGCAGGGGTCGGATGACGAGGATGGACATGCAGACGACCATGGTGGGGGTGTTAGTGCGCAGCGCTCGAATCGCTTAGGTTGCCGGGCTTGATGGCAGCGGCCTTGATATCGCTCAGGCGCGGGTCCTGTGGGCTGTTAACGCTCTTCTTACGACTAGAGGAATTTGGGCGGCGAATGGCCTACCTTCTCCAGATTCGGTTCAGCGCAGACATCCACATGACCACCGCCAGCTTCGATACGGCATATCTATGGAAGCCTCGCCCGCAGTTGTCGATGGGCTGATCCGAAGCCGGCTTCGGCAGCAGCTCCAAGTCATCGGGAATAGCAGCGGGTATTTTTCGATAACGTTCTTGCCAGGCCAGTCGCCTAGCTGGAGAATAGCACCACGCGGCCGCCGTCGGATCCAAAACCGCCGATGAGTTGAAGAACCAGTGCTACGTGGGCGAGATGCGTCACTTGAAAGCTCTTATCGTAACCATCTCCAGTGACTTCGGGTTCGTGAACCAGGTTCCAGTAATAGGCATTGCAAATAATGCTAGCGAGAGGCGGGAGTCGGTCGTCTGCGATCTCACCTGCGATGTCGCTGGTAAAGTCGTGTACGGCTGACAGATTGGCAATTGAGATTTTGACGTTGGATACTGGGTACGACTGTCACGCAGCTTCTTCGCGTTCACATCGATCTCTAAGGCATTTTGAAAGGTCAGAACGACGGTGTAATCGGGATACTTGGTAAGAAGGTACTGGAAAGCTGGAATGGCAAGGGAACCGTTTGCTCGGATGATGATGATGGTGCCCGTCATGATGCAGCTTGACGTACGAGGGCGTGACCGTATGAGTTGGAGGAAGTTGGAAATATGAGAGTGAGGTTCGTAATGATGTAAAAGTGCATTCTTGGTTACAGCATGACCGAGAAGTAGCAGGAAGGAGCCCATGGAAGTGAAAAGTGCGCTTTCAGTCATCTAGAAATGAGGAACAGGGGACTTGCAGCTTACCACTCGATCAAAAGACTGTATTAGGAGAACAAGAATGTGCCACTCTCTGGCTTGCTTGTTATACCTAAGGCAGTACCCACCCCACTGGTCTCTTTCAGCTTGCAGCTCTTGCCAAGGTACCTTACCATCTATTGTGCTCCTACACCTTGACCGTTGACGTTCGTACTTGGCTCAGCTTTCTCCACAGATGTACAGTAGTACATCTTACGGCTTTGAACTCTAAATTGACGCAACTGATCCTGTCAGACTCGACGCTTCTGAGCCTTGTTGCGCACCCGCTCGGCTGGGTATTGGCGTGATGTCTGCTTCTTTGGAAGAAAGAAGTTCTGTTGTACACGTATGAGAGGTATTGAACTAAGCATGAAAGAAACGTATATTGTCTTTCAGGTAATGATACGAAGTAAAGATTACGTGGGTTAGTCTTGGTTTAAATCTCGGCTCAATCTGATAAGAGTAAACTGTAAAATGATATCAAAATTTGTGGACAAAGAATTAACTAACGAAGATACTTTCACTCGTATATACTACTACTGACTATAAAACAGGCTTGACACTGTACAAGTACTCGAAAAGCAGGCCTCCAGCAATGGAACCCCCCGGAAACCAGAAGCCGTTGCCAAACCACCACCAACAGCTCTCGGTACTCTTCAGGTCAACATTTGCAATCATCAATCCAAGCGACACGGTCGCCCCGCCGACAGCAACGACGTAGTAAACAGTACTCATCTCGCTGAGCCTCCCGCATACAATCAAAAGCGCAGTCATCAAGGCGAGAAGCCGCCACAACAGGAACTTGGTCCCGTCACGGTACCAGACCGCCAGGCTCTTGATTCCCGCATCGATATCATCCTTCAAGTCTTGGTGGGCGTAGATGGTGTCATATATCACCGTCCAGAGACTACTCGCTAGGAAGAGACATAGCGTTGAGTATTCTACGCCGGGTTCTGAGCCGTAGCCTCGCACCCCAATGGCAAAAGGCTTCAAACCAATGGCTAGCGATCCCATGATGACGCCCCAGGCGAGGCAGAACCCGAGGACAACTTGCGGGAAGTTGGTGTGCCGTTTTGCCCAAGGGTAATATGTCCAACCGATTATGCTGGGGAGGGCGTAGAGAGCATTGTGAAGAGTGCGATACGGTAGATACGGCAGGAATAGCGCAGCCCCAACGGCCTGAGTGGCCGCGAACACCAAAGCGGCGAAAGGTGACATGGCCCCCCGTGGGATAGGCCGGTTGCGCGTCCGCTCGACGAGCGCATCCAAGGGCGCGTCAATGAGGTCGTTCCAGATGTGAATGGCATTGGAGACGAAGAAGCTGGCACCGAGCATCGTGGCACTAGATTGGAGCAGGCGAGGAAGCGGAGACCGCTGGAGGATGGCGGCATGGAGGGTGCCGAAGATGTGGGGAAAGTAAACAAGGAAGAGACCGGCGGGCGGGTGCAGGCGTGCCAACTGCACGTACGGTAGCCATGAGTCTGGGAGATGGGCCAGCCAGCCAGACTTGTGATTACCACCGTACTGATGAGCCAGTGAACTGTTGCGAGGGGCCTCTTCGCTTTCGGCGGTCGCTGTTCTCTCCACAAGCGTCCTTCGATCCTTGCCCTCACGGGACGTCATAAGAGAGTGGAAAAGATTCCGAGCGTGGCAAGTGACAATTGTGGTAAGGCAAGGTAGGTAGGTAGTGGGGGGTTGCCGACTTACATAAGCTCGGTCCTCTGAGATCGGGATTTATACTTTATCTCCGATCAAGTGGACAGAAACCACATGCAGTCCCTTGTTCGTTCTGGCCTGATTGCCTCCGCATGTCAGTCAGGACAACGAGCGCTTGGAGCGGATCCGGCGGATAAAATACGTCTGAATAAGAGCACGCTTCAATGGCAATTGGTTGCTTGTCTTGAGCGCTTAACACTACTAGAAGCTAACCTCATGATGAAGGTCTGAAGCATGCTGGACGTCTCGAGCCTACATCGTACCCCCAGCATCGGCGCAAGATGTTTCCAAGACGCTGAATATGTCAGCTCTACAAACAAAACTTGCCATTCGTAGTGGCGGCCATTCCCCAAATCCGGGCCGGTCTAGCATCAATGACCCAGGTCTGTTGGAATACGAGGGCATATGGGGGCATATTGATATTTTGGTTGTTGCTGTTAGGAGCCTATCTAGGAGGTGGAAGGTGAAAATTCTACTAGCGGGCCCCAGCCCTACCAGCCCTATGAAGGCGAAGATTATCATCTCTCCTATTTCCAACAGAACAGAGGCAACGCCAGAAGCAGTGGTGGTCGGATTACTAGCTGATTTCATCGCTTCATGATTCAAACGCTTGGGACGAAGCAGTGTTGAAGATTTTCGGGCAATTGTAGTACTGTGATATGCCTAGGCATCGTAAAATACCACCAACCTCAATGACATAGCAGAGTGTGAAGAAAAGAAGAGAGTATAAGACACACGACGATCGAATTAAAGTCAGAGACGAAGCTAATGACGTAGCAGCGACAGAAGAAAAGACTAGAGTGTGAGATACATGATAATCTGATGAAAGATGGTGAAGAAAAGCGGAAGTTAAAGATCGCTTCAATCGAATGAATGCAGTGGAATGAAAGTGGAGATAAACTTTGTGAATAATACACAGAACGATATGCGAATCCGCAAGGTTATATATTCGTTGAGCGACAGTCGTCAGATTCATCGCCATAGCGGGACAGACTAAAAACGTTTCTCTGCAGGTCTACAGCTTTGCCGATCCAGAAATGCTTTAATATATCAAGAGAAAACAACTTGGTCGCAGCTGGTTAGATACAGACACGTCGAATGAACGCTTTCCCGCTCATGGAGTGGAAGATTCATAAGTGTCATTCCACGGCGCATACGAAATTTCTGGGACCTCAGGGTTGTACACCACGAAATGGTATGCGAAAAACGGCCCACCCATGTTCCCGACTGCTCCTTCAACCGTTGACGATGATATCAGAGGGCCTGTGCACACTTTGAGTGTATAGTGTTAGCTCTAGCTTAGAGAAGGACAAGGGAAATGGGAAGAAAGATATATCAGGCGAAATTGAATGGACAAGGGCTTACTGTTTTTCGAATCTGGATTATTAAAGGTCAATAGTTTAGCCCGGTAGATGGCTGTATCATTTCCGATTTTCAGGGTAAGGTCTGGGAGGATGGCATTGCAGGGAAAGCTGTAACTTATACCGCCTACGCTACTGTTCGAAGGGATCGATCCCGGGATTTGGTGGTAGTAGGCTTGAGACACTCGAGCATCAACATCGATATAGTTGGATCCTCCAGTGTCTATCCAGCAAGACGTTAATTTCGACCTCGAGTGATGAACGGATCTGGTAATCAGGGTAGGTGTAACGTACCAAATAACATGCTCTGTGTGAATGGTACGTTGGGCTTCAGATCAACAGGTGGGTAGCTTGGATCGCCGATGATGAAGCTGATGTTGTCGACCTTCCAGCTACCGTCTTTGTTATTGACAGGAGTTGTGGACAAGCCACCGTTGGCCTTTGTGCGATTGATATAGCCGAATTCAATATTGGCCACGTTTCCGCCGACGGTGGGCACAAGGTCGACAGTGAACAATTTTTCAGTTAATTGGGGCATCAGAATTTCCATAAACGAGGACTGTGGCGGGTTTGCTATAATAGAGACGTTAAACGCAGGTCATCTATGACTCTGGGAAGGTTGAGCACCTTTACTGATGCCCTTGAACCCCATGCCAAGTATGCCGTCGATCTGGAACTGCGATATATTCCCAACTCTCGTCGCGACGTCGATCGGCATGCCTCGCACAACCGCACCAGCAACATTGACTTGGTCGTGGACAAAATATCCGGAGGCTCCGAATCCGGGTCCTGAGTATGAGATGTCGAAGGTGCCTGCATTTGAGCAATTGGTGCCTGCGAAACCATCAGGGACACAAGTGTAGATGTCATGGGGGGCGATGGTAGGGACATTTACGCCCTCAGCGTACTGAACATTTGGTCCGTATACCCATCTACCTCGGTGAATCCGGTCAGCCAAGTCTTCCTCCGAAGCTTAGAGATTACACGCTTACAAGTCTGAAGACCCTGTATCTAAGATCAAATTGAACGTTTGCGTCCCGATCGTGACTTTGGTGAGCCACTGTTTCGTGTTGTGGGTTTCGCTGACCGGCCCTGCTACTGATGGTTGTGGATATAATAGTTCGGTACCGGGGACGTATACAGGCTCTGCATTTGCGGCCGGTATTGGTGCGGTGGATCTGGTATAACCCGGGTTAATGTACAATAGTAAGGTAAGCAAGAAGCTCGACTTTGACAGGCAAAGCATCTTGAGCGTCAAATTCACTGGAGTTTAGCGATACGAAACCGAGGGACGAATGAAAGCAGGAACAGAACGCCATTATATATATGTGAAGCAGAAGCGTGCTGCCGCTATGGCGGTTGAATGTGGCTAAGACATACTATATGGTAAGTTTGGGTCAAACAAGGCAACTGGCTTTCCTGTCAGGCCAGTGTGCTAGAGCGTACAAATCTCTCAGCAGTGCAAGGCCGCGAAAGAGACAGAAACGGCACACCGTCGGATAAAGAATAGGTTCAAAATGGCATAGCGCATTCCGTACAGCAAAAACGCATGTGAACAGGGAGGCTCATATGTATGTGAGCCTTGTTCAAGGCAGCGTACAAGGCTTGATTCCGCCGTCTGTGCAACAGAGCAAGATCATCTCTAAATTTTCGAGACAGAGGCTGAGAAGGCATCAGCCACCTTCCTCGACGGAAATTGACTCATGTGGATCAAGATTCTTCAACTAATTATCCGCATCTAGAATGAGTAAGTCGAAACAAGTAGATCTACAGATCTAGATCTCTTCGATTGTCGCACCAGTTAGAATGGGGGCTATCGACGAGCTCGGGAAATGTTAGACTCGAATAGGAGGTTTAACCATACTGTACTGTATTAACGTACTGTAGTATTTGGCCACAGCACTCTCTAGCAGGGAGCGTGGGGGCACCACGCGGGTACGAGAAGAAGCGGCACCGCGAAGCTCGGCTTTTACCAAACCTGGTCAAGTTTGTTGTTTATTCCAAGGAGAGGTTGACAGCGTTGTTGGATGATTTGATAGATTGGTGATCCTATCTTCTATACTCATCATCGCGATGAAAAATATCTGAAGTTAGGACGAAGTAAAAACTGATAGGGGATCTTTTTTCGCGGCGTGCGCTTGCTACCCGCGTAGCCACCCACGTAAGGTACTGTAGTTCTCCCAGCAAGTCCCCTGTTGAAAGAGCCATGAGCTATATAGGTGGGACACCCGCCTGTTTCAACCCTCATCCCTTTTGGGTTTCGGCAGGTACTGCTTTTCCCACTGACCGACTCTTTCTTTAATCCCATATACCGAACTAATTGAGATACAAGATGTGGCTCTAGTATAAGGGGTGTTTGCGTATAAGAGATGGCTTTTTTCGGACTGCTGGCTATGCATAGAGAGGTACTGGTCTATAAGAGAGTGTTTCTCTACTTGATGAGAGGATACCTTGATTTGGTAGATGTCGTCAATTATTTCCATGCTGAAGGGATGAGAACTAGCTCCTGTAAATTATCCGTCGTTACGTGTTTCAGCACCTCGTTTTGTAGTGCAATTGACTATAAGATATAAATTTCATATAGTTGTTTGCGTATAAGAGATGATTCTACACAGGTCTATGTAATTTAGCAGAACTCGTATAAAACTGCGGTCTTATGTCTCAATCAATTCAATAGGTACTTAGTCGCTTACATAGAGAAAGTTATCGTTCGGGTTCAAACACCTCTGAGAAATCTGGACCACTAGCGGGCATCGTCTTCGTTTTGAATTATAAATACATATATATCTGCTCGACCAAACCCGGTAATTCCTGACGATCTTCAGGATCAAACTTGTCTCAGAAGTCGCTCGAAGATGTCAAGTACTTTTTTCCATCTAGGCGACTGAGTACATGAAGTGAATGAATGAAGCAAAGGCGCGGTTGTGACTGAACTTCAAGATATGAAGAATTCTCTTGCAAGGTCATTCATCCTGTGAAAATTTCACCATCCCTTCTATCTATTCCTCGATCCCAGAACCCCACCACCAATCATATTGTTTTCAATACAGCGATACAATCTGCAACTAGTCAACAAGGATCTATTCTTCACTCACAAGATGACTATCTAGCGCATTACCCCCTTGAAGATCCCTAAAATTTGAAGATACTCCCCCAGTCCTTGCAGAGCATCAGAGTTTGCAGGAATACAGCTCTGAGAATAGTCTTGTCGCTTCAAACGAAATCTACCTAGACTCTTAGTAGCAGCAGTTCATTCTCCCTTGCTCTAAGTAAACAAAACCCAATTAGCTGACTGTTTTTGCTCCGTTTCTGCACTCCTAGTACTTGAAAAGCCCTACCAGTATCTCCGTAGAAGCTGGTGCGATAGTCCCAGATGTTCGTGCTCAAGGCCATACCGTGACTGCTAAGACAGAATTCGTTGAAACCTAAAGGATATGTAGTACTATGACGAGGATTGTGCAACGCACAAGGCACTCAAAGCGGCGGCGTTCAAGAAAGTAGAAGACTCATTGACGGTGTATTTTGAGGATGTGGTTGGGAGCGGAAAATCAGAGGGTTGAGTGAAAGACGATGAGGCCAGGAGAAGGCGCATATGGGCGAGTATTCCGTTAGCGGCTAAGAGTTCTTCCAGACTTCAATGTCACAGGGACATTAACCTTCTCAACTGTAACTTATAATTTAGCCCTGCAGTACCTAAGCAAGGTCGCTGCCTCCTTGTGTCCTTGACGTAGCGCTAGACCCTCCGCCAGAAAGAATCCGTCGCCATTGTATGCTAGTATCTCACAGTCCGCCCCAGCCTCAAGAAGACACTTCAATATCTCCAGATGTCCATGTTCAGCGGCGAGGTGTAGTGCAGTACAACCATCAACGAAAGTCGAGCTCTTCACAGTATCTGCGATTGTAGCCCGTACCAAGGCTCGCATTGCCATGGTGTCAGAAACCTGGAAGTCATTCTTCGTTATTTGGTTTACATCGATGTTGGATTTTAGTAGCTCGTATACAATTCCAAATCCCCATTCCTTGCTGCAGCATGGAGGGCATTGTCGCCGTCAGGACCGACGGGGGCTACCTTGATGCCAGCTTTGATGAATGTCTGGACCGCATCTAGATGTCCGTGTTGTGCTGCAATGTATAGCTCAATCTGGCCAAACGAACTTGTGCCATTCTATTAGTCCATTTTGCGCTGCGGCATGTAGCGCAGCATTGACATAGACGTTGTCTAAGCTAAGGTCGTGATTAAGCAGGCTTACCACCGTTGCCAAGTCTCCGCTTGCTGCGGACCCACGGAGAGCTTGTTCAAAATCATCAGTAAGCCTTTCGACCGCAATTGACTTTTCCACGTTTATGGTATTTTGGTTCACATCAACATCTTGGCCATGAGCATTGTCCGTGTATTGTTGGTTGCCGTTTTTCCGCATTTGAAGTATGCAAATAGCAATGTATTTAATCTGAACTCTGACTAGCAAAAGTCGTTCGACCACCCTGGTAAGTTCATCTTGTTCTGCGGTCCGTATTGCTTCATCCAAAGCAAGGAGAGCAAGGCGGTCCGAGCCGGCGATGAGAGTAGCAATGAGTTGATCAGATCCGTCGTAGGCTGCTGAAAGTATGAGACTTCCTCTTTGCGTTGCTGTCAATGAGTAACCACAATCCTGCAATAATATTGCCAATGCCCAGTGATCTTGTTCGACGATGTACTGTTTCACGATGTCGTTGCTAGACGACCATTGGTTAGGTGTCCAAGGCCTTGCAGCGACGCTCTCCCCAGCAAGTACAAGACGTTTCCACATGAACCATAAAACCCCATCTTCATGCGTGAGGCTAGTCGTATGGGCAAGCCAATACTCACTAGCATAAGCAAGGAATACATGATAGCGTTGTAGATCCCGAACTAATCCAGAACCCGAATCTCCCTTCGGGGAGTAGAGTTCCCGCCAAGTGTCAGCGTTATGAACGGATCGATCACCAAGAAACTTCTCGAGTTTTAGCCATGATCGGTATATGATCGAGCTTTTGGACGCGAAAACTGAAGTCTTGATGATAGACTTGGGCTTGAAAGGCGCAACAGGTACTCGAGTTTGAGGAACTGTGGCGACTTGTTTCTTGAAGACGTCGAACCTGAGGTAGGTCACGCAAATCTCGGCCAGTTCACTGTTGGCTTTTTGAAGCTGGAAATGGAATGGTAAAAGGATAGCCTTATTTGGTTTAGAAAGAAGGAAATCTCTTACTGAATGATGAGCGAATTGCATGAGATGCTCCTCTTCATCCTGTACAACCAAGCTTGCACACCATGGAATCAGCTGGTTAACATTGTTTACAAGGCGACTTTCGTTGATTTCTGAAGAGAAGGGTTCCACCGCCATAGCTTCGCGAAGTTCTTCAACGCTCAGAGGACGTTTGGCACACGCAACCAAACGGAAAACACGTGTCGCGATGTCGACCTTTCCATCTTTTGGGATGCGATGAAGCGCACGTTCATAGGTTTCTGGAAGGTCTTTAGGTAGGGATTGAATTGTTTCTCTGATATCCTTGTCGCATGTTTGACTACAGATGTCCTCTATCTGGAAAAAACACCATAGAAACCTAGACTATGCGGATTAGTGCGCATTTGACGATAGGTAACCATAGAGAATTTAGACATAATAATGATATACGCATGAGAAAAGTATTGCTGGTAAGAAACCGAGTGATGTGAAAGGATGTGTCTCGCTTACTTACATTCCATGAGCTCCTTTAGTTAAGGCCTGTATTGTTTCGGAGAGTATATGTTTATCGCCGACATGAAGATCTTCTTTTACCAACTTTTCCCGAATCGAAAATTTGATGTAATTCGCAATGTCTACATGGACTTCCCTACATGACATTGTCCTGTGATGGTATGCAACAAAACTCTTGTCCATCTCTCTGCCTATCTCTGGACGGCTGGAAACGAACAGTTTGATGCTTGATGCGGTAGAGGCCAACAATACCTTGAAAGCTGAAAGAACTAGGTCCCGTTCAGACTTAGGGCATTCATCGAAACCATCAACAACAACAATATCGATCAAGGATTTGTCGGAAAGGCTTTTCATTATGGAGAGCAGGTGATCCATGTCCGGCGAGCCGCTCTCGAAACAGTGTTGCAGCTGATCTTCGATATCCTCCGGCAGGGTGTCCACTGCAAGACATTGCCTTATCAAAGACCTTAGAATTGTGGCAGCTTGGAGGGATTTGGCATCATCATGTTGGATAAAGAAAAAAGATATTGGTTTGCCTTTGGGACTCTGGAAATAGAACAACTCGTCTAAGATGGCCGCTGTAAGGACGGTTTTGCCGGATCCAACAATCCCGGACAACCAAAAACAAGAGGAGCTGCCTTCAAGCCAAGAATTGTATTCAAAGGTCTTGCTCAGCCATTCACTTGTGGATCCATATCGTTTCTTTCGCTCTCTTTTTAGAGTGGCGTTATAGTCATACGTCGAAAGTTTGTCAAGAAGATGCTGTTTGTGGGCCACTGACCGCCTCAGATTAGAACTCGCAACTGTATTCAAGATATAGTAGCTTACTCGACCTTCTTTTACGAGCCCCTATTCTCCAGTCTCGATCCTCCTTACCGAACTTATCCACCTTTTCATGGACTAGTGTTTCAAGCAATCTGTGTTTAGCTGCAGTTCGATATTCGGCCATTTGTAGACGCCGGTCTCGTTCTACCGCTTGGTATGATGCAAGACGTATCTCCTCTCTCACCTCCTCGTTAAGCCGATGAAGTTCATGGGCACAGGATTTGAAGTCCGCTTCGAAAGGATTCCAGAAAGTCCTTGCAAGTTGTGAGATTCCTAATTCAATATACTTCAGCTTCGATACCGCAAGTTTTTCATTAAAGAGAAGAATCGGAGGGGATGGTTGACAAGCGTGGCAAAAGAGCGGCGAAGCCCTTTTTCTCTCGGGTTATGAGGCGAAGATACCGAGAAGTCGCTTTTCCAACCACATGAACGACATACCTGGTCTTTCTAAAGCTCTTAAGGCATTTGTGCAAAAACGAATCACGGTTGCGTATAATGAACATAATGCCTTTCGAAGTCGGACCGAGTCCCCGAAAAGCTCCTGGTATTCCTGAAATCTTGGGCAGTCGACCTGCAGCCTCATGAAGCATTCAGATAGCTTTTCAAAAAATGTTGTAAAATTGCTTGCGGCCTATGGGTTGTAAGCAAATGTCAGGTACTGAGCTTAATTCGGACAGAGCAACAACAATAGCTTCGAGTACAGCGCTTTATTCACGATTGATGAAATGTACAGATAGAAATGAGTCTGAGCTTAGATCGTTATCTGCACTTAAAAGATTAAGTAGACGCGGTTGAGAAGAGGAAGCGCATTGATTTGAGCGTTAGGGAGGGTACAGAACAATTGCAAGCGAGATGCATGCATGAGAATATCAAAAACGAACAAGTAAAGGAAGACTAGCCATGTGATGAGCAAGCATAGCACTGCAAACTTACGAGTATGGTAACTTTCAGACTTCCCCACACTAAAGCTGCGATGGTCGGACTCGAGGAAACAAAGGTATCAACAATGGTCGTGAATTGCTGTACACTTTGAAGAGTATTCTGCAGCCGACCGGCCACACACCGACTCCTCCGCCTGGCATTGCTCCTATCAAGATCTGAGGTAAACTGAAGGACAGCGAAAGCATCAGGAGCGGTGTTGATAGCCAAAAGCTTCGCTTTCTGCTCCACGGATAATGCCTTTTGGAAGTCGCTCAAGGCTGCAACCAGTGGATCGGTCCTGTTGATTTTAGCCTTGTTTGGTCAAACTTTGATGGCATTGATGATGTTACGCTGTCTGATCCATCTTAGATATGACTCGACTCCGCGCAGCGGCTCTAAGTTGCAGTTGTTGACACTCTCAATAGAGAATCTAGAAATACAATGAGTAGAACAAATGAACATACCCCGCGTTCAGCGAATGGGTCGTGCATGGCAGCAAGGCTACGTAGTACGGTTGTATATACCTCAGCCTGATGCGTGAACCAGGCATGCCAAAATCGCCACGATGACCCAGACACATGAGTTGAGCATTATACAGTCCTGCTCGTTGAGTCTCCCTCATAAGCTGGCTAGGGAATTACAACAACATCGGTTGGCAGATGATATTGCAGGAGTTGAAAGTTTAAACTTGGAAGTATAGGTGCCATCACGTGACCAGAAGTGTCACGTGGCAAGCTACCTCAGGCATTGCCGCATCGCAAGCACCCCGGATCTAATATAGAGCATGCTCATCAAGGTCGAAAGCAACAATGTTTAAATGAATATTTTGGCCCTGTTGTTATGTCTTGAGCACCTACGAGACTATTTCTGCTGAACCCTTGACGCAATGTACTACTCGTATGAGCGGTCTTTAGCATGTTCTCTCTCCCACATGAAATCATCGTCCACCACGAAGCCGCAAGCCTTGTTTTGTTTCACTCTCATGTTCATGGTTTACACTTTCTGCTCTCTTTGCATCAGCAGTCCTACCCTAATCCGAAAGCAGGAAGTTTCGTGAGTAGACGGGTTATAATTCACCAATCTGCGCGGCTCTACTTTGCTCCTGGTGCTGTCGCAAGGCGCCAAATACAGCAGTCGATCAAAGGAGATTCTAGCGCCTATATAGCCGTCCTCAATTTCCCGGCAAGGTAGGTATGCGAAGGGTTATTCCCATTATATGTTTGACTTCGCAATGCTACCTACCTATTTATGTAATTCCAGTTGAACCATTGGTCTCACGAAAATGGCGTCGTCTCATCTGTCGCTCTTGCTGATTCCACTCACTACAATCTTCGTTATCATGTCCCCCGTTTCTCCTCTCGCGCATGGCGCTACCTCTCCCCAGCCCCAAGGCCTTTCATCTCTATCGTCGCCGAACACATCGCGCGAAACCGCAATTGAACCCTTTCAGATCCAATGCACCACCTCCCTCGCTTGGTTCGTCCCTGTTTCAGCCAATGACTGTGGGGAAGCTTACTCCAAGTTTCTTGTGGACGTGGACCGCTACGGCACCATAACCTTTGAATTCGGTGACTACGGAACCCCCGGCACTGGACGATATCGTCGACGTCGAACTCCCCGCCGCTATACATTTGGGGATTGTACCATTGCAATCGCCCTCATCAAGAGCTTCCCGCGTTCATATCTACCCACACCCCTACCATGGACACCAGGGGGTTCGTGGCCGAAAAACGTTCCAGGCGATTATCGCAGCTTTTCTTCGGACTTGGAGCGGGTGATTACGTTCTGTGACGAGACTGCTTTGCCGGCGGGATGGGTGAGGGCTGGAAACGATGGAGATCTTGGGCTGTTTGTATTTGGGACGGATAGTGTTGTCGATATGGCGCTTGGGTATCTGGTGCCAAGTGTTGCAGCGGCCAACCATACGCTTTCTGGGGGAACGGCTACTGCATGATGTGGAACGCGTTACTACATATTCTGGCGGCGATGAATACTTCATATCGCTCGATGGGTTAGTATAAACACTGATATCCACCTGCGTACCAGATCTGGTACAATAGAGACTAACGAATCACTCGAACATATACATCTTCGGCTTCAGCTCGAATTAGTGTCTTATTTTGTAGATAAACCGTCTTCCCGGGACACTCACATGACGGTCACAGCTTCTTCAATGCCTCAAGTTTCCCTTACCATCTCTCTTTCGGCCCGTCCTCCTTCCTAGACCTCACATACTTCATCTTCCACAACGACGCCGACAAAAGTTTCTATCTTGATCCTACCGCGATTTTCATAGACTGACGTTGCACCTACCGATCCTTAAACTAGCTTGCTGGAGAAAATTAATCCATCGACTAGGGGCTAAGCTTTTCGGACCAATGACCAATACCAACGAGGTGCAGGGATAGGACTCGTGGTACTCTGGTCTTCGCAAACCTGATCCTTAGTTCTCTGTATATTTAATAGCCTGTTAACTACCAGTAGACGATGCTTCAAAGAATAGCCAGCGTCACCCAGAAGCACGAAGTTTTAAGAATGTCGAGCATTACTGGTGGTATTGACGAGTTTCTTGTTATAGACTTCAACTATTACACTACCAGAGAGGTCATCTAAATTATTAAAAAGACTAATCATCACCTTATACAACCCTCAGCTCATCCTCCTCTTTCTTCCAGGAAGCCTGACCACTCGACTTCTCCACATCATCTCCAAACGCCTTGCCCTCAATCGTGACCCTGCCATGGCCGATACCCTCATACACCTCATCCGGCAAAATCGCCCGCTCAATCATCGTCTCCTTTGGCGAGAACATCATCGACAGAACAACGTATATCAAGGATGTGATTGCGAAGCCTAAAAGCCATGCAAAGGTATACGGCCTCACGCCGACGCCCGCATTGATCTTGGGGTTAACGCTGTGGATAAATCCGGGCATGTTAGGAGCAACGCCGACGATAAAGGCGGTGATGGCGCGCCAGTTGCAGCCGTAAGTGTAGCGGTAGATGCTTCTCGAATCAGCCGCAAAACCTTGGGATACTCAAGCGACTTCTTACCTGTCAGGATGATACAAAGCCACAACGTCGTACTTTGCCCCGTGGATCCACCAAAAATCCCAAACAAGGATTGCAGCTATGGGGCCCAGGAACACACTATACGCGGACATGAAATTAAGAAAACTACCTGCGCTCGCTAGAATTTTCCAGGGCACCATGACCCAAGCTATGACTGCACAGAGAAGCTGACCGCGGCGGATGTTGATGTAAGAGGGAAATAAGGCAGCCAGATCGTTAGCTGCCGACAGACTGTTGGCTGAAATATTGACACCAAGCGCCGCGAGAGCGAATGCCGCACCCGCAAAGAAGCGGCATGCGCGATTTGGCCACAACTGAATAAGGGCGGCAGGATTCCACTCGAGAGTGCCGTAAAGGCTCAGTCCAGCGGAGGTAGCCGCAATCCCACAGAATGCGATGAAAGTGAACACAATAGGCAGCATCGGCACGTAAAGCCATTGCCACTTCACACTAGCGCGGCTGTAACGCGAAAAATCGGGCATATTTACAGACAATGTCGCATAGTTCCCAATGACAGAGGTGAGCGAGGACAGCCAGGCATAAGAATATGCGGAGCCCCCAATTGAGCTTTTGGCGGTGGAAGCGAGGAGCGCTCCGCCGGTGCCATGAGTGGAGCGAAAAGACCAGATAAGGATGGCGATAAAGCATATGGGGACGATGATTGATTTGGTGATGAAGAGGTAGCGAAGATTGTTGGGGTGCATGTAGAGGAACGGGACTTGCATCAACCAGACTGAGGACAGTCACCTTGTCAGCCACATTGAAAAGTTGCGACGAAAGAAGGCTTACAAAGAAAGAAAGAAACCATTTGCGCGGTTGTGATCCCTTGAGACTCTGGGATGTGATTTGGCAGATTTGCAAAGCTGGGCCATATTGCGGTTATCATGACTTGGACCACATCACCTCCATTTGCTGTCTGAATCGCAAACCAGAACATTGCGAGAATGACTCTGGATATTATGGCCACTGAATAATTAGACCTAGTTCCTGGCATCAGACTGGGAGGCCGTACCGTAAGAACCCCAGAAGCCCCAGCTTGCTCGTGCTAGGACCGGGAACGGAGCATGGTATAGTACCCCGATTGCACCATTCAGAGAGATGACGATGCTGACGGTGAAGAAGGCCACTGCGACGATGGAAATGGCATCTTTATAGCTGAGCCCGATGGCAAGCATTGAGGACGCAAATTCCCAAGTTGCTGCGTTGAAGGCATCGCTCAGCCAGTAAGCGATAAGACTGAATATTGTCCATTTGCGGTTCTCCCTCTTTATGGGGTCGAGATCTGGGTAATGGGGATAATTCAGCGGGATTTTGGCATCAAGATTGAGCAGCTCGAACCTTTATTGCTCCACCGAGACGTTCCTGTGGGGCCAGAGAAGGCAGACTCTTCTTGCTCCACGCGGAGATGGGGACGTTTCGGACGGAGAACATGGAATCTGCTGGTCATGTTTGTACTGACGAGAGATCGGAAGGCAAGTACTCGCTGTTTTACATATTTTAGTCGATCGAATATAAAATGACGTTGGTCGCTTATCTGAGCCCTTATCGCCAGAACACCTCTAGTTGCGTGGGTGCGTGGCTTATCTTATCGCGTTGCAGGTCCAGCCCGAAGAAATGGTCATAGAAACCCAGCAACCAGGCTTGTGTCGTGCATTCGATAGAGCTTGTGTACTTTAGGAAGGAGGTTACCAGCCAACGGCTTGAAGGTTCCTCGATGAGAGCCCCATAAAGTATTCTAAAGTACCCCAAAAACTTTGAAGCTAACGCTAAGGGGTGGACGGCTTGACCTAAACGTGCATTCTAATCCCCGTTGTTTGAAGATGGGCCATGGTTAGGCAAGGAGCAGCGTGCAGACATGGTAGAACTCCCATCCGTATATCCGAGTTTCTTATCTTGTGACTACCTCAAGTTGAGCATCGTCAAAGAGAATTTAAAGTACCTATGTATGGTTGGCATAGTTTCTGCGGCTACTTCGGTAAGAGAAAAACTCCAAGAACCAGAAATGTGAAGAAGTAAAAGGAGCTGTAACGTTTGCTGAGCTTATGATCAACTGCTCGATAACGTCGGCCTTGTTGGTGATGCCTTTCAAATAAAAAGTTGGACATTGCCGTATAGTTAGCTGGGCCTTCGAAAGCTTTCCTTGGAGCTTAAGAGGAATTTTAATGTCGTAGCATTCTATTAGCAGGCAGTTCTGAGAGCACTTAGTATAATCTGCTCGTTGTTGAACGAAAGAGAGTTAAATAATCCTATCATCCATCGTGTATCATCTTGGTGAATTAAACCCGGGCTGGCGACAGTTGAAATGTTTTTCAGCTTGCCATCTGAAAGATTTGACTCAAGTATTATACCTCCAATCTTCTTTCTAAACCGTTTGCCACGTTCAGCCAATGGTGTAGCAGGACGGGCGTCGCCAACGATAGAAAGAACCGAGGGACCAACGCCTCATTTGCCTTCCATGTCGTAGACTGAACTCGTGCAGCCATAGTTGGTTGATAATTATCAGTGAACCAGGGAAAGGACTGCGGAGCTGTTCAATAGCCATCCTTGCAATGTCCTTAGACTATGTCATGTCCTCGAACAGTATGAAACGTTATAAAAGCCGGGTGTTCTTTGCGTAAGGAATCATACCGTTCGGGTCTTCTGCATCGTTTCTATGAAATAAGCAGTTTCTGGGACACCCCGTAGCAGTTTACAGGTACTAAGCTTAAGTAGCGCGTACTGTTGATTATTAACAGCGAGATCCGGGTCTACTATGGTAAGTTCGAGAATTTTGTGGGACATGGAATGGTGTGAAATGAGCGAAGAGCTTACAGAGTCGATAGGGTTAGGTTCTGCGAACTCCGGCGATGCACTGGTAGAAATCGGAGTAATCATTGAATAGTCAATTTTACCTGTCTGTCTCCGCAGGAAGTGGGCTGGTGTGCGATGTGAAACAGACATTTGGTTTTTTAATGTAAGGACTGCTCTGATCTCTTGTGCGTACAGTAGTCGAGATGATTGACGGCCCGCTGAGATTGCCTAATGGCGCAGGGCGATGAGCTTTGAGTACGGTGATAGGTGCTGATGGGTGCCGGGGAAAACAGCCAGCTATCAGCTAAATGGTAGGGCGATACTCTCACCAATCTCATTCACAGAATTCAATGCCACTACCGTGATTGAATCTCTATTCTTATGTCAAGTTGCCTTGTAGCTAAAGCTCATACAAGCCACTCAGCGGTGACGAGCTCTAGACCTTGCTGTAACCACGGCTCCTTGGTATCGGTCTCGTGGTCCATACCATGTTCCCCAGGCTCGAGCTTAAAAACCAATTTTGCCTCTGGCAAGTTTCGCGTAAATTTTCCCACAAACTTTTCCGTCCCTTCTGCTGGAACAACAGAGTCTTCGCGGCCGTGGTAAATGAAAAGTGGAGGAAATATCTTTACTGAGTCGATGGTTTCTAATGGGAATAAAGACGGATCTTTGCCTAAAAATTCTAGGATTCGCCCTTGCTGAATTATTGAAAACATCAGATTTAGGCGGTCTGGGGGATCGGCAGAAGTGACGATCCCGCCAGCATGGATCGTGGCGAGGTGATCATTGAGAAAGGCTTCAGGAAGCTTGGGTATATTGAACATCAGCTTCTCCTTAAATTGGTTGAACCAGGGTGATTTCATGTCAATCATTGGATATGAAGCAACCACGGCTTTGATTCTCGGAGACGAATACATTAGACCTGTTTGAAGAGCAAGATAGCCCCCTAACACATTCACATCTTAATATTTGGGATTTGCTTGTGCGGAAGTGACTAACCTGCACTCTCCCCTTGTACGAGGATCTTCGAAAGATCTACTTCGACCTGTCCTTCCGTGTTGCTTGACACTAAAGGTTGAAGGCCGCCTTTGGTCCACTTCCAACAGTCTGAGAGGTCGTCCATGATTTCCAGGCCTGTTGATTCTGGAAGAAGGCGGTAATTTGGCGAGACAACGATAGCTTCATGTGCAATGGCATAGTCCATTATCCAGGAAGCATAGAATCCCATATACATGCTTGCCCCTGTAATCTTCGCACCGTCAATATTGTGCGTCTGGAGTCGGAGAGAGGCGGAAGGTGACGAACCAAACCTCCGCCATGGAATCTGACCAGCAGCGGGTGTTTCCCAGGTTTGACAATCTTCGGTATCTGCACATCAACGCTAATGGGTTGATTGTCGATGGCTTTGTAGGAGGCTGTTATAACATCAAAGAGCTTGCTTCTCTCTATTGCCGCTGTAGAAGTAGCGGCCATGGTACGAGTAGTAGAAGACGTTTGCTGAAAGATTATGGCAGCTGAAGCATTCAGGTTAAATAGATTTCGGCTTTTGTTAATTGTGCCCCGCCAACACCTCCTGCTGTTAGGCGCCTAACGCTCATTTCAAGAAGCGATGGCTTGAGGATCTTGTTGATTTGTCAGTTATCGTTGTTTGCGAAACCTGTGCCGTTTTCTAAAATTAAACGGCACAGGTTTCGCAATCAACGATACATCAAGTTAGTGCGATCGGCGACGAGATTTACCTGTACGAGGTGCTGGCTACGAACCTTCTGCAATCTATGCTTGTCAGAAGAGCTGAACAATCTTATCGACAGAGCAGTAACAGCGCTTTACCCACGCGTTGCCTCATACCCAGTCGAAAAGTCCACGTGGCTGGATGACCATGTGGCCAAACAGCGAACGAAAGCTCATGTCGAAGTAATCAGCTTTCACATACATAGATCAAAGCTCATCTAGCTCGTTCAGCTAGATGATCATGCAGCGAAGTTGAAAGCTCACGTCGAAGTGATCAGCTTTCACATACATAGATCGAAGTTCACCTAGCTCGCTCAGCTTGATGGTCATACAGTCAATTCAAAAGCTCACGTCGAAGTGATCAGCTTTCACAATTTCGAGTTGTCTATGTGACCACTTGGTCATATAGACAGTTCACAATAACGCGAAGCTCGTGATCTGTTACTCGCACGGCCAGCTCGCAACCTCGGGCATAGCTCTTCGTCGCCCATTTTATCGATGTGATTGCACAATGTACTACTGGTCTACGGAATATACTGTCTAGGATTTTGAGTCGGCTGCTTGCAGCAGGATTTCCATGAGCTCATCTGACTGGGTATGGAAAGTGGATTCAGGTTACGGCGACTACTAGAATAAACAACAGTGTGGTTTTTTAGCTCTACGAGCCTATTTCACGCAGAGAGCTTTTTCATACTACACACATCGTCAGAACGACTCTATGTATGTCTATATACATAGATAGTATGCTGTGCTTCATAGTCTTTGGCTGCATAAGCACGTTAAAATGAAGAAATAAATAAAAAATAAATAAATTGAAAATAAATAAATTGAAAATCAAGTTAGTGCCGATAAGGCGGGTAGATGTAAATATCGGGCTTTGGTGTGAGAGTTGAAAGCCTAAAGCCTTAGATATCATGTAAAACTATTTTTTACCTCAGTCTTCGGTAAAAAATTGATCGGTGCTGCTTATGCTGCAGTCAACATGAACCATCGAACAAAAGAATGGACGAAGGGTAGCACTACAAGTGACCTGCGCAAGAACGAAGACGTTGGCAGAGAAGACAACAGAATATTATACAGCAACCATAGGAATGGTCAAAGAGACTGTGAACTGAGGCAACAAGCTGGAGAAATGCCAAATTAGTCAGTCTGCAAAACATGCCGATGTCAGATTTGCTTCAACAATAGTTCAGGCTGTAAGCTCAAGTAACAAGATCCCTTGGACGAATCAAGCCACTTACTCAAGTGACTGCGTCTCACAGGACATAATGCAGCGCTTACATGAGGAACAGAGGCTCATCGAACACTCTGTGATCTGGCCGCGCTCAAGCTGTGTGATGCTCCTGGTGATCTGGCAGCGCTTCCAGCAAAATCGCAAAGTCGATTGTAGCTCATTCAAACTGGCACGAAGGCGATAATCTTGAATTTTCCCCACTCTTAGAATGAAGTATTCAGTGACAGAGTTGACAACTTGAAGCGACCGTGAGAAGATTGTTGAGACTTGATTCGTCTTGAGATTGAGGCATCTAGCAATAGAGTCGATAAGACAAGATACCACTATACTTGGTCTGGCTTAAGACCGATATAGAAACATATCATCACGACTGAGGACTACCGAAGGTACTGTATGTATACGATGCCTGGACGACTGTGGATCAAAAGTTTTGCTAGCGCTAACTCCGAGCGCCTGGGTACGTAGGGCTAGCCTTACAGGTGGTCAGGCCGAGCCGTTCAATCTGCCACGGTTGCTCACCAGAAACCCAGAGATTGTAAATCTATCTAATATCATGAGGCGATAGGGTTTGCTCTTCATCGAGACCAACGCTGGACCGGCCGATAATACACCGGCGAAGGGGAGAGCAAGAATCGCTTGTGGCCAGACCGCAATTATGAGGCTGGGTTACCGACTGCTCATTGCTGCCACTCTGATCGTCGCGTTCTTAATCGCGGTCAAGGTACGCCTCTATGAGATCTGGGACCAGTACGATGTACCAGCCTACGTTGCCGGCTCTTTGGGCGTTGGAAATGAAGCCTATGAGGCCGTCCCTCTTGTAGGCGAAGCAGGCGATAAGGTCATCGTGATGGCTAAGATGGAGAAGGAGGATACCAATTGGGTTGGCCAGCATCTTCCCGAGTAGAACCTCTAGTTCGACTTCTCGTGCGCGAAGTTTCTGACAGACCTTAGTTGGCAGAATGCTATATATTCAGTTGACAACGCCAATGCCTCGCTGCACACCTCTGCAAACAAAGGTCACGAAGCAATGGCCTACCTCACCTATGTCATAGACCACTACGACTCCCTTCCAGCAGTTATTGCTTTCTTGCATTCTCACCGCAAGGGTTTCTGGGGCGCCTGGCATACTGACAGTCGCCTACACGACAACGTTGACTCTATGCGCAAGCTTCAACTCGACTACGTACGCCAAAATGGTTATGTCAATTTGCGGTGCAACTGGAGTCCCGGCTGTGACTTCAAGGATAGACAAAATACCCACGTTACACCCGAAATCTGGGAGCAGCTCTTCGAGGGTACTCCTTTTCCCGGTGAAGTGGGAGCAGGTTGCTGCGCGCAATTCGCAGTATCGAAAGCACAGGTTTTGCGGAGACCGCAACAGGAATATGAAAAATACAGGCAATGGCTACTCGATACCGAGATGACCGACAGAAAGAGCGGTAGGGTCTTTGAATATACGTGGCAGGTCATCTTTGGCAAAGATGCCGTATAGTGAGGATGTCTTGTAATATGGGCAGAGTGGGCTTACTGACATTTGTGAAGTTGCCCAGATGAAAAGACTTGCTACTGCAATGTATATGGCCAATGCTGATCCAACAAGAATTCTGCCGCTAATAGAGCAGAGCCAACGCCGTCCGCTAAAACAACAGTACGTGATGTGGAGAGCTTCACTGCATGTTTTATACGTATCATGCTCCAGAACGAGACTGTCGATATTTCCTCAGATGAAGACTCCTAAAAGGCTCATGCTACAGCATGTTGAATATGTGCTGGAGAGCGGTTGGCGCAACTGACTCACGCATCTAGTAACAATTATCAATGACTGGGATTGGCAGGCCGCTTGCATATTTACATCTCAAGCGTGGCTCCTCGCAACCCTTCTTAGGGCATGCAGATCTTGAAGTACATTCCACAGAAAGCCTTGCTAAGCCTGACCACCGAGGATTTGGCCAATGAACACACTAATCGGCACCTGTATCTACCCTACCTCCACATCTCCGTTACTAAACCGAAAGTCCTGCCCCAGAATGGCTCATCGTTCTTTAAAGTGTGAACGGCGAACGCGAAGAAGAGTCTCTCAAAGAGACCTTGGGGAATCGACAAGGATGGCCAGGACCTATTCTCCACCCAAGTCAGAGTCAGTCTTGGTCGTAAGCATTTCTGAATAGATCCTCCGCTAAAGACCATTAGTCCTTGTTTCAAGCATTTTTGAAAGCATCCGGCTGGAATCTGGAAGGTTTGTATAATCAATTGAAAACGACCAAGGAAGGGTGCCGATCAGTAGGAGGTAAAACATGTTGAGAGATGGACTTAAAGGAACGTTTTAATTCAAGAGGTCCAGACGCTGGCGGATTGGCCAGGCCACCTGAGGAGGGACTATACCAGTGGAGCAAAGATCGAGTCCGCCACTAGTGGGGTGATGGCCCTGTCGAAATGACCCTTTCGAAGAGGTACGGCTTCTGTATTTGACTCCGATAGCTTCGACAATCCGCCGATAACGCAAGTTCTTCCGTCCTTCCTCAGCGTTGGTGTATCTGCTGCATGAGTTTTCTGTAACTGCTAGAGAACACTTACGTAGGCTTGGAGCGAAACGAAAAGCACCTTGTCTTCCGATACGCAGAAATCACTTTGGTCATATAAGGTTCTGCAGCTTTAAATCCCTTGGCCGAACATGACCGCGGAATACCGTGCTTTGACTTTGCGGGGTACATGCAACAATAGTGCGTTAGAATGAAGCATACATTCACCCTCGAGATGCTCGAAGAAGAGGAGGGGATCTTGTGTCATTCCCAATCGCGCATTGACTGGTATGACTCCCTTCCCAAGGGAATTGAAGGTAACCCTAATGATCGATCCTGAACCCTACTTCTGTCTGTAGAAGGACTTCAAGGTTTTTGTGCAGATGATGTCTTAGAACCGTATTCTAGTGAGTTTCAGTGACGATGAATCGTGAACCCAGGTTAGCTGTTTCGTCGTCAGTTGTTTTATGGAGCATATTTCTGGCAATCACAGGGGCCTTCTCGTTCAAATGAACCTTTTTACTTCTGTCTTACTCAACTACGAGCAAGTGTCTATGCAGTGGCTTCATACAGCAACTTGCGAGGCCATTTACGAGGATAGCTGCGCACAGTTCGGTTACCTTGTTATCTACAGAGTATCACCAGACATTCATGGCTGGCTGAGCCGATCTCACCGACTTTAGTTTCCTAGCTATTCTAACGTTTACCATTGACGCATAGCTGGAGGTGATAACCCATCAATCGGCGGCCAGTATTCAAGGCTGCGAGTCAACGGCGAACCGAAAGTCGAGGGCTATGCATTCATCATCGGAATGCAATACAGATTATCCCATTTTTGGAAGCCATTGACACCACTTCTACATGGCTGGAAGGTCCCTGATTTCGGGTCGGTGGGTGTTCGAAGTCTAATTGGACGCCCTCTCTGGCCTTGGTGAGCAGAGCCAAGGCGTGTTCTATATTCTCTAGGAAGGCAACCACTTGGTGTGCGACTACCTCGGAAGGAATACAAATACTTTGCATTTCTTCGCTAAAGCTTTCGTTATAGGCCAGAACTCGTAGTGTTCCTCGGGATGAGTTTTCGCCAGTGGCTCGTGTGGTCGAGCGACCAGAAGCACCACCCTGGTCTTGGGTTACATTTGGGGGCCCAACCAGGAAGTCTACACCTTCCTTGTCCCGAGTTCGAACCTAACCACAGGTATTGATCCTTGTGTTTTTGATACCGCTGCGATGTCAAATGTGGGAAGATAGGGGGTATTGTTGTAGGGCAGAACTCGCAGGGTTGGCCTTTTGCCAGCGGCTGGTCTGGTCGAGTGGTAAGAAGCACAACCCCACTCCTCAGTTACGTTGTGATTGAAACCAATAGAGATAACCTTAAATTATGAACACAAGCCTTCTTCTTTAGTTGAAGATCTATAATTTCTTTTCATTACACGTTTCTGAACATCTTTACTTCCTGTCAATTGATGACTGATATTCAGCAATCCTCGCTTTGCTGCATACGTACAGAATGGACGGGTCGTGAGCGGACAGCGTAGTCCTGGCTAGCAGCTGAGCCTGCGTCGACGCTCCGAGCGAGTAGCTGCCTGGCCTGGATCTAGAACTGTACCTGCGTATGCGCATAATTGTCTCGTATCCTCTCAGCTGATCCCAACAAGAGTCTCCAAGAACCTGGCACGGGGACTTGTGAGGTATATAGCTCTTTCGTAGGGTTTCCGCTATCAGACTTGTTTCGCTAATCTTGCAGGACAGGTCAAATCATAGTATTCATTCAAATTTCTTAATCAACGTCAATCACGCCACCAAACAGCCTGTGTCAACTTGGCTTGTCAGAGCGTTTCGGGTCAGCTTCGTAAATCGGTTAATATCAGCGATGCGGTCCCCAATTGCGCCCCCAAAATTCAGAAGTTGTCAAAAGGCTGAAGTCTGCCGTCTGATGTTGCCATCCTTCCCCAACTCGATTGCCAAGCCAGCGACATCGTAACCCTACATCCATCGACAATCGCCTGACGCCTCGATGGCAAATGTGATAAGTTCCTCAAACCCTGTCGAGCTGCCACCGACGGCTGAGAAAGGTTCCGCTCGGTTTAGCCAGAACTCCCGACTGCGGTGTAGACTGCTGAGGACGTGGGATGTGGTGCTCGTCAGTCTGCCACATCGCAAAGGTTCGCTTTTTAGTGACAAAGCTAAAGCTCTAAGGCGTATATAAGAGGCCTCTCGTCCAGGTATATGCCCACACATTCCTTCCGTACTCCACCTCCACTACCATCAGCAACGCCAGCGCTTCCTTCCACTTCACATTTAGCACAATGTTAAGCCAAGCCATCTCTGCTGTAGCGGTCCTACTGCCTGTGATCGTTGTTGGAAGTCCACTTTCGAAACCTCTACCTCCCTGCAGTACAAATCCAGTGCCATGCGTCTGCCCCACGGGATCGACATTTGGCAACGCTACCACATATGCACTTATCGGCGCACGTGCAGATGATGCCTACTCCATCATGGGAGACTGTAAGTGGCGCAACGTTTTTTTGTCGTTTGCATTGGTTCGAAGGCTGATCGTCGTTGCAAGTCTATAAAACTGACTTTCTTGGACTTCCCACTGTTGCGGGTGATGGACCAGACAACACCGTTGGATCCAAGCGAACGCTCAACATAACCTCAAATGGTAGCACCTATCAGTTGGTAGAGACAGTAAGCGCTTGTCCTTTTCGCCTATGGACTTGGCACTGATGCAGAACGCTAATAGTTGACGTTTGCGACACGTGGCTATGGTGGATCGTTCAAGCAGCAGTTTGAACAAACCCATGGTGGGTTTCGAAGGCTCTCCTGGCGAACGATGAATAATAGCTAATACAATATCAATAGTGCCAGTCCTGGTCCCCGAAACTCAAGGTGGCGGGGGCTTTTACGGTTACTGGGTGACCCTCGATGTCTCACAAACTGTCTTCGAGTATGAATCACTGATCGTCTGGAATGTGTATTATTGCATTACTGGAAATCCTTTTGGTGAAGCATTTACTACGTTTCATGAGAACATCATCAGAAATGTCACGTCAACGCTGCAAGGGGAGAATAAATTGCATGGGATCGAAATTGGCCCCTACTCCATTCAGAGCTAACCGATCTCGGTCTTGGCCGGGAAGATCCTGAGATACACAGCAACAACAGGTTGAGAGATTTGGAGGGATTGCTATTGGTTGAGCCACGGGTTGTAATTCGACGTTGCGGGTGTTTCTAGTCTACGTTCTTTGCCTACGTCAAGGATTAGTCTTAGTAGAAATAGAAAGACAGCTGATTATCTCGCCCACGCCGCTTAGGACATGTCGCTTTAGCCCAGTGACTACCACTCCCCCCTAACCCACACGGTTGTTGTTAAACCGACAGCTTGCATGCATCTTCGATTCCTAGGATTATACTTGATACCAGTCTTTTGGCCAGCCACAAGGTCGATTAGCCGAGCTAGAGAAGAGGAGTGATGCAGTGAAGTATCGGCACCGAGTAATTTGAGCCGATAAAACCAAGCCTCCCCAGTCGTGACGGCTAAGCCATTTCCATGCTCAAGGCTGAGGCCATAATTGAAATAACGAGATCCACCGGAAGTGGCTTGCCATGAACAGGTAGCCAGGAGACACTGTAGTGGGATTAAGGTGGAAAGAATGCGCTACAGCCTTCGGTTAGAATGGCACGGGTCGGGACCCGAGTAGGGCATGAAGTACACGATGCAGCCCCATCCAATCCTTTCCGAGCAGGTGTTAGCGAGAAACATGGGGTTTATCAGCAAGGTGCAGCTGTTCAACAATCAAATTTTTCAGCTCACTTTGATATGCAGTGCATACACCATGCAATAATGGAAATCACGCCAGATCGACTTCAGAGATAGCTGATATAGGCATCGGAATGGCGATGCAAGCCCCTGTCATAGTCGCTCAAGCCATAAATGCAAAGAAGGACATTTGTTGTGCTGTTACCACAGTTGAGTGTAAGTACTCTTCGCTCAATTTTACCATCGAGTATAGCTGACGTATATTAAATTTTCCAGCTTGTCAGCGACGCTATCGATAAATGCTATCGCCCAGAACCCAGAGTCCTTCTACCTACGGCTCTGGCGTGAATATCGCAGAAATGCTGGCGCTTGGTATTACCAGGCTTCGTAACGTCTGTCGTGCATCTCGATTGCGGAGGATCTTGAATCCTATATGGTTGGCTTGAAGACATTGTGGCTTCATGGCCGCTGCCTGTTAGCGATGATATTTTTCATGAGGCCTTTAGTAGGATCGACATCTATCATTGCGAAAATGCGTCGAGCGACGCAGTTGCTGTTTCTGGTTCGATTTAAATTATGTTAAGATAAGTCATACTTTCGTCAAACAGAGATGAGAGGTTTTCTTAGCTCGATGTACTCTGAATTTTTTGTCATGGGAGTAAAGCCAGTATGGAAATGCAAGGAATTCTTAGCCAAACGTCGCCGAGTACTACAATAAAACGGAAAACGCAGATGGTTTGAGGGTAACTTTCAAAGCCTTGGCTACTCAATGTTTGTGTTTCGACAACGCCAGTATAAAGTGCGACATTCAACAGAAGCCAGTCAAAACAGCTCTTGCATGTGGTCTTACAAGACTATATCTCACAACTAGACCTGTTTCGATACATCATACTTACAACTCTGGGCAAGGAAAAAGTCATCAACAGCTTTGAAGTAGACGTTCTTATAAATTACGTCATCTGGCGGTATCGAATACCGCTCATAGCACCAGGTTTCTCCGTGCAAGGCTCAAGTAGGAAGAATGAATGCTGGGATAGGCATCGGCAAAGTTGGTCCCCTCGCTATCCGATGTCAGCTTCGACTAGCAACAGCATGCTTAGTTGGGCACAGCCTTGAAAATTTCACCCCTGCAGTGATGCATTACAGCTAACATAATGATCAAACAGCGGCGACACGGAAACGCATAGCATTCCACTTCATGTTCTTCTTCCGTGACATCATGGAAGCTTTGTCACTTTTATATTGGATTGGTTTTAGTGTAGCCCTTAGTTGGGTTGAAAAGGGGGCACTACAATAATTTATGCACAACACATGATCGTGGAGAAAAACCCTTTGGCCTCTGTCAAACGCTCACACACAACATCAGGCTGCAGTGGCGCAAGCTGCTCCCGCGTATAGTTTCCAGTCGTAACGGCGACAATGGCGCAACCGGCCTTCTTGGCACACTCGATGTCCAGCGGCGTGTCTCCGATAAGAGTGACGTTCGCCACGGGCACAGGGGTCCCATAGTGTGTCTCGAGCTTGCCGATTGAACTCTGCACAAGACTCAGCCGAGACGAATGCTTGTCGCCAAAAGACGAGATGCTTAGGTCAAAGAGGTTGGGATTGATGCCGGCGGCGCGAATTTTAAGCAGCGCATTGGCTTGTGAATTGCCCGTTAAGAGTCCAAGGGGCACAACTGAACGTGAATGAGCATGTTCTCGCTGCTGCGCGGCAAGCCAGTCTAGTATCTCATTTACCTTCGTGCAGGGTTCAGAACGAAAGCCCCTGGCTAAAGAGGTCTCGAGATAGCGTGGATGGAGTTTGAAAAATCCCTGGACTGTCGAGGAGATCTTTGATTCATCAAGGTCGTGGTATCGCAGAATATCCTGAAGTAGAGATAAATCCGTCTGGTCGTGTAAATTGACTTTGATGTTGTCACATGTAATCTGATGGCCGACGACATCACTGACACAGCGATAGTAAGCATCGATGCTGAGCGCTTCTGATCGACACAACGTTCCATCTACATCAAAGAGAATGGGCTTGATTTCATTAGACGTATGAGAGTAGGCGAGGACGCGGAGCAATTCCCGAGATCCTGTAAAGGAGGTACGCTCATGTAAGAAACGATGGTTATTGACGACGTAAGACTGGCCTGGCTCGAGCGAGATGGCGTAAGCATGTTTAAAGAGGATCGATCGTAGCTCAGTAAACTGGTCGATGAGCGAGGCCGAGAGCTGGATGCCGTCGTCAAAGCGAAAGCGTAGAAGGTCGGAACATTCGCTGTACAGTGGGCGTGGATGAAATGACCCGTCATCGGCACGGAAGCTGGAGTATTTTGGATGGGTAACGAGGTCGTACAAGTCTAAGTGGTGGGTCTTGATGAATTCGATGACTTGCTGACCATCCACCAGTATTGTTTCTCCGCCTGTCTCTGACTTGATTTTGAGCATAGTAATGAGCAGGTCTGGGGGCGACTCCCAGCCACTGCGGTCGGTATGGAAGAAAAGCTCTGAAGTCTTGGTAAGCTGATCCACTCTGCTTCGATTCTCTCATCTACTTGACCAGCAAGCACTAACCTTCTGAACTGTATCCTTTGCCCTTCAGTCCCGGAGCGCATCGAATATTACTCACGCCTGTCCCGGTACCGACCTCATTTCGAGGTTTTGCAACTCGGCCCAGTTGCTCGGCTAGTATGATCAGGCTTTGCTCGTCACATCCATGGATGAAGACGGCGCCTTGTTCAGCAAATGTCTCACGAATGGAGTCAACATCCTTGATGTGATGGAACTGAGGGGCTAGCAGGACATCAGTCTTTAATAATACTACTCGAGTTCTTACTGTGGAAGAACGCACCATAATGAACATTCTTACAGTCTTTGGCGTTCATGACTGAGCTGGGTCCTCTCTCAAGTGTTAAAGAAAAATCGTTACTGAGAAAGGTTTCTCTCAAGAGACATTATGTTTGGCAGGGTCACCTTTATAGATCTATGAGGTAGCTTCAGACTGTCTCCAATCCATGCAGCAAGTAATTTCGCGGAAGATCGGGCAGCATACAGACACGGAAAGCTCAGTCATGACTACCAGGGCTCCTTGCCATTCTGAGATGATATGAAAGGAGTCAACGAAATTAAAAACAACTGACCGACATCCACAGGTACTGCTGTTGGCTGATAGCGGTTGGTAGAGTATTGTGATACCAGCGAATTCAGCACACAGTCCATGCCCGAGCATGAAATGGTCTAAACCCAGTAGAGGGCGTCACCTGTTTCATACCACTGCGCTTTGGTAACAGGACTTGAGGCTCCACCATGCTACGAGAGTGATAAAGGCGTAGCCTGCATTTCCGAACATGCTAACCCAGTATCCATGCCTCTCATCTGCTCTATTCTTATTAATGCCAACACCATTACGAGGGGTATAAGCAGCTAATTCGAGTCTGGTTGCAGGCTCAGCGATGCGAGGTTGTTGGTGACGGTGTGAGGTGAATAGATATATTAGTTGCCTTAGACGAATGGGGATGCATGGGATACACCAGTCACTTGCGCTTTCATGGTGGTAGTTAGCCTTCAGTGCTTTAGAATTAGGATAAAATCATGATACTAGGGTTACAATATCTCACGGAATGCTAGCCAGATTCGATGATACTCAAGTAGGGCCGTTGATTCGGAGTCATGGTCGTGGTTCAATATGACTCATGCAAGCAGCTTCGTGATATTTTGCTTGGTGGTGCGGAGGCGCCTCAACATCCCCGAAAGGAATTTCCCGGAAGTCCGCGGAACGGCACGAGCCTGACGACCGGTTTTTGATTGGCAATTGTTGTCGGCTACAACGGACTGACTGCTGAGGATCGCTGTTGCATCACAACGGACCAGCTCGAGAAGGGCGATGTTGGTGCGGATCGAAATGGACCAAATTGACCAACATCAGCGTCACAAAGCATTCTATGAGCCTACTGGTCTGTCATACCTGACCCATGCATCGAAGCAACGACGTGCTGACGTGGTTGTTAAATCTTGCAAGTGGAGCGGTCAAGAATTGTCGTTTCGAAGCCGTCAAGTTACCTTGCTGTTCTGTCCCACGTTGTTCTGTCCTACCGCTCTCCCTTCCGCAGCAACGCCTGTTGAACAATGATTGCTTGGTAATTCATGAGGCAGGAAAGGCGTACGGAAGTAGTAGGATTCAGAAATTGTATTCATCCTTCCAGCACCTAATAAGTGGGAACAGAGTGAATTAGGCTTCTTCGTCCAATACAGACACACGAATCTCAACTAACAATTGCGCAAGCCTTGAGTATGAGGTCCCACCAGAAGGAAGTCGTCTTAATCGCATGTCATGTCTCCTTGGCAGGCCTCTTATATGGTCTTGATACAGGTTCGCAAAGAGAAAGCCGCAGGAAAAATAAATGTTGCTTCTAATACTTACACTGTTGCCCTTCTCTAGGCTCAATTGGCCCTATCACTTCAATGGCTCAGTTTCGCGACTCGATAGGCATATTAAGCCCAACACAGCAAGGCATTTACGTTGCCTGCATTTTACTCTCCGCCGCCATTTCTTCCCTAGCGAGCGGACATGTCTCGGATCGAATATCGCGCAAATACGGCATTCTCACGGGCGCAGCTTTGACTCTGGTCGGCACCACCATATCTGCTGCATCGCCCAATCTTGCTTCCTTGATCGTCGCCCGCATCATCACAGGCATGGGCGCAGGGCAAGCTATTGCGGTGACCACCGTATATCTGGTCGAAATAGCTCCGCTAGAATCTCGCGGGGTTTCGGCATGCTTGTTACAATCCTACATCGTCATAGGCATCGCAGCGGGATATTTTATTGCCTACGGTGCACACAGCTTGCGAGGTAGCATGGCATGGCGGCTGCCATTTATTGTGCAGGCGGGGGCCGCGCTCGTACTGTGTATTGGCATGGTCTTCTTGCCTTTCTCACCTCGATGGCTAGTTCAGGCTGGCCGCAGCCAAGATGCTAAGAGGGTTCTCGGGAAACTGCGCGGACCGATTCGGGCTGAGGTTGAGCTCCGTGAAATCGAAAGCAGTTTGGTGCTCGACTTGCGGCAATCAAGTGCCAGTTTCAAAGAGGTTTTTGCAAGGCGCTACTTGCGGCGGACATTGCTTGGCATTCTTTTGATGTCTTTGCAACAGATGACTGGGGTGAGAATCACTCAACCCCATCTTCTCTTTCAAATCTGCTGAAATAAAGCATATTCTCAATAGATCGACGCCGTTCTTTACTACGCTCCCATTCTTTTCCAACAAGCTGGCTTTACAACCGAGCGCGCCTCCTTCCTCGCATCCGGCGTCACAGGACTCGTGATGATCGCCTGCACAATCCCCGCCCAGATCTGGATTGATCGTTGGGGCCGGCGCAAACCGCTCATCATTGGCGGCTCAGCCATGGCCGCTTGCTTGCTCCTCGTTGGGGCTTTGTACGCTAGATACGGAGTCATTAAGAACAACGCGGTGGAGCTGCGCTCAAGCGCAGGTCAATGGGTTGTGGTTGTGCTGATCTACATCTTCACGGCTAATTTCTCGTGGTCGTGGGCAGTTGTGAGCCGACTTTGCCTTCCTTCCCCACTCAATGTCGTTCCTAACCCCTACATTCGTACAACTCTCAGGTCGGCAAAATATACGCCTGCGAGATTATCCCAACCCGACTTCGTGCCAGGGTTTGTGCAATCGAGCAACTCGCCAATTGGATGGTCAACTTTGTCATTGCTTTTACAGCGCCTCTGTTTCTGCGCTCATCGCCCAGTGGTCCTTACTTTCTTTATGGACTTGCTACCATCTTCGCTGTGGGATTATGCATATTTATACCTGAGACTAAGGGACGAAGTCTTGAGGAGATTGAGATGTTGTTTGAGAAGACAAATGAAATTCTGCCGTCGTCGGAAAGGGAATACAGAGAGGCTTAGAAAAGCGGTTGTTGGAAATAGGGGAGATGATAATCTTCGCCTTCATAGAGTTGATAGGACTGGGGTCCGCTAGTAGAGTTTTCACCTGCTCGCTCCTAGATAAACTTCTAACAGCAGCAACCAAAATACTAAAATGCCTCATATGACCTCGTATTTTAATAGCGGCGAAAGAGTAAGAGCTAAATAAGAAGAATTCATTACGACGCATGTAGCAATCAAAACCTATGATGTTGATTCTATGCTAAGCCTGCCGTCGGGTCCAGGTTGCCCGACCCGACCCTTGTCTTTTTCCCGACATCATTTTCTGAGTCATCAGGCCCAGAGAAATCCTCCCGCCGCTAGGCCGTCGACGGCTAGCGGGGCCACCCCCCCGGTCAGTCGGCCACCAGCCCCGAACTCCGCAAAGGCGCCCTCTGACGAAGAACTTTCTACGACGAAGGTTGTAGAGCCGACCGAGGCGAGTTCAACGATTCAAAAATACCGGAAAAATAGGAAGGTTTGACCCAGCAAATAAGATGGGGGATATTGACGGGTTTGGCCGCTCGGTCTCCCAGCTGTCAGCGTCTTCCCCCGCCCGGATCAATTCCTGCGCGCTGGCTACCCCACATACTTTGGAAGGCATAATTGTAGCCCTGTATCAGCTGAGTTTAATGTTTCAGAAACAATTGAAAAATATGAAGATTTGATGTAGTAAATAGGGTTGGGGATATTGATACCTCGAGGGGCCTACCGGTCCCTCGTCCGCCCATATTCAGCCCTAGCAGCAGTGTTCTGCCCTAGTTCAGCCCTACCGGCGGGGCGAATGGGTGGATTTTCTACCTGCTATCGACTTCTCCGGCCCGACTACCAGTACCCCGCATTATCGTTGATTGCGAAACCTGTGCCGTTTTTTAGAATCAATGCTTCATATATATTCCGTAGTATACCCCGTGCTTCATATGCAGTATATCCAATGCTCCATATGTGGCCTATCCTGTGCCTCTTACTATGTCTCTGAAAGTATGTCAGCTCGTCAACGCATCGAGGTTGATCGGCTGACGATCGTGTTCCCCACACCGCTCCCGGCGCACGGGGAAGCGCAGCCCGCGAACCGGCCTTGCAGAAGCTCTTGGTTCGAACATCCCGTCGTTATTCCTGCCACCCCAGGATTACGGCAGCTAACCATATGTAGTATGGATAGTGACTCAGCGTCGCTTATTTGACCCATAGGAAGATTGAGGGGCAAGTTGAGATTCTCATGTGCGGGGTAGCAAGAAAAAGGGGGTCAAATAAGCGACGCTGAGTCACTATCCATACTACATATGGTTAGCTGCCGTAATCCTGGGGTGGCAGGAATAACGACGGTTTAAGGGATACAGTCAGTCCCCATCAGATCATTTGTCAAGACGGTGAGGGAGATGTTTTCCGAAGCCCGAGCTCAATATGCAAAGACGTGGCGTGACTTATAATCACTGCTCAACTAGGGGTCGAAAACGTATTATTGTATACACGAAGACCCCTACCTCAATTCGGGCTTGTACAACACCTGCATCTTGGTTCGGTGTAAGTCAGTAGGATATGCTTACTCGTGGGGATACATCGGAGAGGGTACTTCTAGTTGGCCGGCATTTAGGTACAATCGTGCCACGTAATCACCTACTCCGTATAGTGGGTGATTGCATGGCACGATTACCTCTACCCCTCAGCGGTGTACATATGTTGCGCTCTATGCTTGCTCAGCGTTCCGTTCAAGGTTACACCAGCTCTTTGACATTGTTGACTGCAAGACGGAGAGCGTTTCCAGCAGGACTGTCCTGCACGGCCGGAGAAGGGAGATCAGGTAATACGGCAGATGGGGTCCTCCACATATGGCACGGGGATTCCTCTTTTGACCGCAACGTTCTGCACCATGCCTCGAAAACGGCAGTTGACAGATGCTGAGAAAGATGACATATGGCGTTTTCACAAGGAACATCCTCTCGTGACGCATACAGACGTAGCAAGTAAGCAAAGCTTCATGTGTGCGCAGACCCTGTTTTTGGTTCAGAAGAATCAAGGAGAAAAATGAGACTTGCAGTGCTAACATATCTGTTCTCCCTCAGAGTTCTTTGGCGTTGAGCGGAGGTGAGGCTAGATCAGCGACCGAATTTCTTGCATGGTTAAATAATCATTGATACTGCAGTACCGTTTCCAAAATCGTACATCAAGATCCATACCGAAATTCCTTGACCAACAACGAACATTCTACTACTCCGCAAGTGGCTATCACCCGCGATCCACCACCGTCTCTTGAGGCCCAAACTGCTCTCGACGACTATTTACAAGAAAGCGAGCGCCGAGGACTTTCAGTGACGAAGCCCATGTTACGCAAGAAAGCAGCTATTGTTGCAGCTAAGACGTGGATGGAGAGGAGCCAATATCACACAGCTCGTAACATGGTTTGAGGCAGTCCGTGTGCTCACGCGGATACTTCGAGCTCAAGCGAATCTGAAGGTACGACTCTTAGCACAGAAGTGACGTTCCCATGGTTTTGTACAGGAGAAAGCATCGCATGCTATAGCGTATCGTCGCTTACTATCTTTCAGCTTCCCCAGGCTCGTTTTCGAATGCGTTTTTTGGATCCTTCCAACTTGATGAGTGTGAAAAGTGGATCCGAGATCAGCTCGCTTGCCATGATAACAGATTCTCACCAGGAGAATTCGAAGATATTACTGATCAGCTTCTACAATCAAGCGGGACAAGCACTACCAGCAACTTCATGGGCAGTCCGACTGACCCGACTTGGTCCATGGTGGAAACGAACAATCTACAGCACAACATGCCCAGCACTGAGGAGAAAAGCACTCAAGTGAATGTCAACCAAGCTTTGAATATCTTATCTCAGCACTTGGCGAATTCAGACAAGCTGACGACTTGCGACATGATATGCCTGTCGCATTTGCAAGATCGAGTCCAAAGCCTTACGACTGATGGCTCGAGTTCCCTCAATCTATGACTAAAAGAGCGGCATACAAGGAGCTTCGTTATGTAGGCGGAAGTCAAGCCAGGTCGTTGATAGGCTTGCTTCCCTGGGCGAGATTTGCGCCAACTGTGGCTCAGCATTAGTCGATACTTATATGCATTCAGAGGAGCTAAAAGGGATAGAGGAAACGCCATCATCAGTCGCAATTGCATCGAGGGGTACGCTGTATTATTCACGTCAGACTAAAGTAACATTACCAATTCCTTGAGAGTCTAGGTAAGCGACCGGTAATTTATATCAAAAGCACAAAAGCGGCCGACTTTCCCTTGACTTGGACAGTGCTTCCTACTCGCATAGCTTAGTCAGGCCCAACAGTACTTTAGGTGCCCGGGTCCTGCCTCACACATCCTGTTTCTATCCACCTAAGCTCGTTCAGTAGTCTTTCTCCTGGTACCTTTTCACCAGTTGACATACATTCATTTCAGAGACACGTAATGTCTTCGCTTCAACCTCATCCTCCATACAGTGCGCAAGATTTACGGAGGCTCTATCCTCCCAACGTAAAGCTTCAGCTTGCAATGATCGTAAGATGATCCTAAAAACTCCACGTCTCTTCACGTACTCTCTCATTGAGGACTGACTTGACCGAAGTTCTTCAGGCACGGTAGTGGATCCAGACGTCGTTTCTTTCTCTTAATTACGCTTATGTACTATAGGCGAAAGAACGCCCGAACATGCACGCTTTCAAAATGTAGACCAAAGCCCATCACAAGATATATACAAGACGAGCTGACTCGTTTAAGACAGGTCTTCCTGCTCGTATGTCCGAATCCAGGGTATTTCTTGAAATGTTGCCTCGCCGTCCTGACTCGCGGATCTCAAACACAATCAGTCTGGCCATTATGTAGCACTGCGAGCTACCTAGTCAATTTCGTGAAGAACTCTGGTGATCCAGCAGGCTGGACAAGCCTTGAATGGCAGCGACGCCTAGAGAAATTGGAAAACGGAAACACGTCCTTGTCAACATGGTAACGAGCTTTTGGTCCGCGTATTATGTCGCTTGCAAGCTGACAAAAAGCGGAAGCGACACTGCTGAGCTCACAGACAAAGGCCGTCAGACGACCTTGTGTCTTGGACAGCGTCTCCGCTACTTGTATGTGCAGCAACTGTCTTTAACTCCAAGGATTCTCACCAGGACTGATCAAATCCATCTGCGTTCTTCGCCCTATCCACGAGCTTTACATTCTCTACAACAAGTTTTCAACGGTCTGTATCCCTACGATAGAAGAGCAAGGTCTTTACCTCCTTTGACAATCGTGACCCGCCCATTACTCGAGGAGACTTTACTGCCGAATGAAATCTACTGCCAGCGTTTTATTGAATTGAGCAAAGCTTACAGTCGGAGAAGTGCACAGAAATGTGAGTGCAATCCAGCTAGAGCAAGCGGTGGCAGAGTGCAGTTCTCAGTCCTCTACAGGGAACGCAACGACCGGAATGGATTACCTCAACTATCTGCTGCAGAAGTGGATGCCCCCTCAGCAGCGCGTGGCCGTAGATTCTTCGCCCAGTCTTCACGGCATCTGGGACACCATCAACACCACGCTGGCGACTCCGCCAGGATCAATCACTCGCCTTCCTCCCGAATTCTATGATCGAAAAGCCCATAAGATCATCGAGTCCATCGTAGTAGAAGAGGAGTATGCTGGCTATAAAGAAAGTGAAGAGTATCGTACGGTCGGGATTGGAGCGCTACTTGGGGAAGTCGTGCAGCGCATGCAGTACTGGATTCAGCGTGAGTATCCCCAGATACGTACATCTTTGGAAACCCTTGCGATAATTGAAGCCCAAATATTGACACACGGAGAAGAGAGAAAGGGTCCCAATTTCGCCCTCGCTGGATGCCACGACTCGACTCTTGCGGCGATTCTAGCGTCTATGGGTGCCATGAAAGGTGAGAACAATAAATGGCCACAATACACGTCATCTCTAGCAGTGGAACTGTTCTCTAGCAATGTTATTGATTCCGTGAGGATCGAGGAAAATGAAGGGAAAGGTAAGCGCGCAAGTCCAGACACAGCGCTGCGTCAAATCACGCTAAAATTTCCAGCATCGCCGTCAGCAACCATCAAAAACCAGGATCCCGAGCAGGACTCTCCAGATCAATCTACGTTTTATGTCCGTATCCGCTACAACGACCGTCCCATCACGATCCCAGGCTGTAAGGTCCAGGGCAACCACTTACCTGAAGAACCGAGCTTCTGCACTTTCGTACGCCTTCAGTCCCCCCTTCCCGAACATCTCCTGTCTGTCCTTTGAATTGGATGCTGAGATATCCGACTCTAGGTTGCATTCAAAGCCATTGTTGATAAATTCACGCCGGCGGATTGGAAGAAGGCTTGCGCGAAGAATCTAGGTAAATCTGCATTCCCAGAGAAGGCGGAGCCCGCTGGCTACTGAATCGGGGGCTCGATCGATAGAGCGCCTCTTCTGCTGCTGAGAAGTGCAATGCAAATTGCAGCGCTGCGGACAAGGGGACATTGGGGCATTGGTTGCGATAGGCATCAGAACCACTCTGTCACATCCACCTACAAACGTGATCTAATGATGTGACCACATCAGGATTGATGAAACATACTGGGATGATCCGTTCGCCTTCAAATTCATGTTGCCGGCTTTCATCCTGCCTGATGCTACAATTCAAAGAGGTAGAGCATCACGATTCTTCTTCTTCACGTCTTTCTCAGTCTTCTCCGTACAGAAAGAGCCTTTCTTCTGATTCATTTACTGGATGGCCAGCTCCATTACTTCGTAATGCTTCGACTAACGGGCCTATTGAACGCTCTTGCATTCTAAGATTTCCGACTATCGGGCATCGCCTCCGTTTGAATGAGTATATATTATATGTGTTTGGGCAAACCCGACGGCCCCTGGCGGTCTCCAGGGCTAAAATTTGCCCTGGAAGCCGCCCTGAGGTGTCAAGCACTCCCTCTATCTAAGCGACTGAGTCTATGGAGTGGGTGGGTGGGGCAAAAGCGCGTTTCTGGCTGAATCCTAAGGGATGGAGAAACAGGAAGAGATGATGGGGGAAACAGAAGGGGGGACGGCCTATTTATCCCCTTTTCCCTGCTTAATCTCCTTGTTCTCTAGCGGTCGGCATTGGCCGAGCCAAGCCGGCTAGCAGCCACCTTCGCTTGCCGATAGCCTCCAGTCAAGCTGGACCTTTCAAATTGACGAGACCTGTCATGTCAGCTTGACCAAAGTCGCCACCGTGGTCGGGAATCTCGCCACTGTTCCTGCATTACCAACATACAGATGTCTTTACTGACGTGCAGGTGACCGCCAGCTCACGTCATGGTCAAGCCCCGTCCATTTTGCTTCTAAGCAAACGATGCATCGCCTAGTTCCAATGAAAATATTCAGGTTCCCTGAGGGGGCTGTACATGTAGTATTGAAAATAGGGGAGTTGATTATCTCTGCCTCATAGGGCTGGTAGGGCTGAAGGCTCGCTCGTAGAGTTTTCACCTTTCATCTTCTAGATATCGCAGACTCCTGTCTAGCTTCAACCGGCATGCCCGTATTTACCAAAAACACCATATGACCTCGTGTTTCCACGGGGGTGTACATTGAGGCTAGGGGGGTGTACGGGTAACTGTTCCAAAAGGAAATGACTAGTAAATTAAGTACATAAAATCTAGAAGATAATTCCACTCATGTGTATTTAGCATGATTAAACATTCAGTGTGATTCAACATATCACATATCGCGCAGATGATATTACCACAGGCTGTGAAACTTTCTTAGTGTCTGTGAAACTGAAACATCGTTTTCTCCTCTCTGTAATTTTGTAATTAACCGCTGTACAACTGACAAGGCTCATGCGGCTGCGTGACTCACGAAGTAGCTAGTATATTTCAGTATAACAGGTCCATACCCTCTCCGTTTCCAGCATATAACAATGATCTCTCTCTGTTACCAGTCGGCTTTCCTATCTGGTTTGTGACCATCTTTTCCTACGACATAGAATCTTTTGCCCATCACCATGGCTTCCTCTCAATCTATCCATTCTGCTGTTGAGTTGCAAGCCTTGGAGAACGGGCGCGGTCCAGAGACTACGCACGTTGGCACGTCTCCACGCCCTTCTGACAATAATGGGACGACTAGACACGGAGCAGATATTGTCACCCTGACAAAGCAACAATGGAATCATCCACGGAGAAACATGTGGAAGGTCTTTGCCGCCTTCATTTGTTTCTCGATCGTAGGGGCAAATGATGGTGCCTACGGGGTGAGCTGCGGTTACGCATGACGGCTATTGTATGTTTATTACATATGCTGATTGTGTGGTCCAGCCATTAGTACCTTATGTGAGAAACTACCTGATGAGGTTTTATGCCTTGTTGTTTTCCACTGCCTGTATCAAACCTGGCCACAGACAACAATCTTCTAGCATGGCTGACTGCAAAATGACTAGATTCGAGATAACTACCATTTGACAGCTACTGTTGTCTCGCTCATTTTTCTCTCACCTTTCGTCGGCTACATGCTGGCTGCAGCAGTCAACAATCAAATCCAGATGACGCTTGGGCAGCGTGGAATAGCAGTCATTGCGCCGTTGTGTCACATCATACCGTTCATGGTTATTGCCATACATCCACCATATCCAGTGGTGGTCATCTTTTACGGCGTTGTCGGTTTCGGCAACGGTTTGATCGATTCGGCTTGGAATGCTTGGATCGGAGACATGGCGCACTCAAATCAAATCCTTGGCTTTCTGCATGGTTTCTATGGGTTGGGCGCGACTATCAGCCCGCTCATCGCAACAGCCATGATCACAAAGGCCAGCGTGGGATGGTGGAATTTCTACTACGTTATGCTGGGAGCCGCTGTCCTTGAACTTGTCACCACTGCTTGGGGTTTTTGGAACGACGATGCAAAGTCTTTTCGGGAAAACAACCCTAGGTCAACTAACAAGGAGGGTGGGCCAATGAAGGAGTCATTGCAAAACAAAGTGACTTGGGTCTGTGCCGCCTTCCTGTTCATGTACAATGGCGTTGAAGGTAGGTATCATGGCGTTGTGTTGCACCATTGTTTTCGATATTAACCGTTCGTGCAGTCACTCTCGGCGGCTGGGTCGTCGTCTTCATGATTGAAGCACGTCATGGCAAGCCTTTCGAGTCCGGCGTCGTTCCCACCGGGTTTTGGCTGGGCATCACCCTCGGGCGCATCACTTTAGGCTTTTTGACTGCTCGCTTGGGCGTGCGCCTTGCCACCTCCCTCTACCTAGCCATCACAATTGGGCTCGAGCTGGTCTTCTGGCTTGTTCCCAACTTCGTCGTCTCTGCAATTGCAGTCGCCTTTTTGGGCTACTTTGCTGGCCCTTTGTTTCCGTCGGCAATCGCGGCCTCAACCCAACTTCTACCTAAACATCTGCATACCTCTTCAGTGGGTTTATCATCTGCGTTGGGAGGTGGAGGCGCTGCAGTGTAAGTCGCCTCTCCGGCGTGATTCTTACTTTGATCAGTGGTTGCTTAACACTTTGTCATCTTTGGACAGGTTACCCTTCGTGGCTGGTGCTATCGTTGGAGCAAAAGGAGTCACGACGCTTCAACCTTTTGTGCTCGCACTGCTCGCTGCTTGCTTTATCGCTTGGCTTTTGCTGCCCCGAGCGCCGAAGCATTCGCACGACATTTGATGCTTTGGATATGTTAACGCTACTAAAACCGATAAAGAGGCTAAATGGTAGACTTAAGGAAGCATCGACTCTGCTTGGTTATCGCTACATCTATCTGTGTTTGATTATATAGTCCTTTCCCTTTTTCTTGTCGGCCTTTTCCCCTCATTTATAACATCCTCTACCATCTACTTTTGGAATTTCAGGTGTGATTTGGTTGGTAATCTCCGCCCTATAGGGCTGGGGGCCACTAGTAGAGATTTCACCTTCCACCTTCAAGATAGACTCCAATCCGGCTTCAACCCCATATACTAAATGCCCCATACGACCTCGTATTCCAACATCTACATCGTTGTTCTGGGTCCCTCGGCCGTCCACTCCCACAACAAGTCCTCTCCCGCCCCTCTGACAAGAACATGAAAGTGCTCCAAAGCACCCACACTCTGCAGCACAGACCAATTTTTGAACCACAACACCCGATCTGCCGCATCTGCATGCTTCTCCCTTAACCTCCCTACGAAGATATTGCCCACGAATTCCCCGATCAGCCCCCTCGATTCAGGCAGCACGCGACCTTCCGAATCGGTCTGAAAGCGGGGCTTCAACCACACGACTATGTGCGCAATGTCCGACGCCACCGCATAAGGCCAGTCATTGCGAAGGATTTTGTAATCGGAAGCATTGGCGAAAGGAGTGGAGCTCACAGGAGTGATTGGTTCTGTGGACGACGAGGCCCAGCGGAGGCGCTCGCGGCAGACGAAGTTGACGATGCCGCCGTATTTGGACTTGACGTCGCGGGACCAATGGAGATAGCGACGGAGTTGGGTGGGATAGCGTTTGAAAAGATCGAGATCGTTGTTCGCTGATGGGACGTTAATGACCTCCTAAAAGAAATATGTTCGACGGAGTATGACTTGGGAAGGGGCATAGGGTTCATTACGGAGAGAGTGGGTTGGGTGCTTTACCGACAATTGTTTTCAACTCTTCCCAGTCGTGCGGAACAAATTGTTCATCGGTCTGCCGGAGAGTCGCGCGGTCGACGTCAGTCAAATTGAAGAGTTTGAATTCTTCCTCGATGGACGAGTCTGGTTTGACATTTTCCACCATGATTATCCACTCAACAGGAATCATATGCAGACTGCTTAGGTGGTGCTGTACTGATGCTCAAATCCACAATCTCAGCAATGATACCATCTGCCCATAAATAGGTTGATTGCATTGTAACGACCTACCAAACGCGAAAGATTTTGGACGATGAACGCATCACAGATTGGGAATTGACTAGTGACGGTTGTGATCTTCCTTGTTGATCATCTCCACGCTAGTGATACTGTATATATGGAACTTGGTACTGTATGGAACAGGCTACTGGCGAGCTGAGTATATGATACTTGTACGGAGTAAGTTACATGGTATCAACGGTTGCTCGCGAGAGAGTGCAAGGTGACGGATGGCTCAGCAAAACACTAGTGATGTTGTCTGCAAGGTCGGCGATCAATGAGTGCATTTCTTCCGTTTGGTGATATGTGGAAAGATGTGACTAGATCTAGATTGACAAGACGCGCGGTTGTGATGAGATTATGGGCCAATAGCTGTGGAGCCAGAAAGTGTCTAATCTCATCAGCAATCGCGTGATGAGCATCACAAGTCTAAATATCTGTGGACTCGAATGCAGCTGCGGTGACGAGTCTTGGCCTTCCCTTGGAGAAGACTTATCCAACATTTGTCATGTTATGGGTGCAGCAAGACGAACGTCGAAGAAGCTCCTGGTGACTGGATATATGTCCGATGGTGGTTCTCTCATTGCCGCGATTTACAGGATAAGCCTACCTCTACCAAGCAATCCTGCCCCAGCCTCTTACAGATTTCTATCAGCATCCGAATTGCTTTCGCACTGTACCTCACTCAGTCCAACATGATACCATTCAACAGAGCTCCGCTCATCGGCACGGAAGAGGGCTACATCGCAGTAGCGGCAAAAGCCTCCAACCTCTGCGGAAATGGGGCCTTCACCCAACGTTGCCAGAAATACATCCAAAATCTGATGGGTGGGAGCCCAGTCTTCATGACCACCTCTTGCACTTCCTCCTTGGAGCTTGCCGCAATCCTGACCAACATACAGCCTGGCGAGGAGGTGATCTTGCCCAGCTTCACCTTTGTTTCGAGCGTCAATGCTTTCGTCCTCCGCGGAGCAATCCCCGTCATGGTGGACATCGAACCGAACCACATGGACATAGACTACACCAAGTTCGAAGCGGCCATCACTCCCAAAACGCGCGTCATCGTCCCTGTTCACTACGGAGGCGTAGCATGCAACATGGACGCCATCATGGCGATAGCAGAAAAACACAACCTCATCGTCGTGGAGGACGCCGCGCCTTCCCTGGCAGCGACCTACAAAAACAAAGCCCTCGGCTCCATCGGCCACATGGGCTGCTTCAGCTTCCACGAAACCAAGAACTTCACCGCCGGAGGCCAAGGCGGCGCCATCGTCATCAACGACCCGAAATTCCTTGCCCGCGCCGAAATTGTCTACGACAATGGTACTAACCGCTGGCAGTTTTTTCGTGGCGAGATCCGCAGCTACGAGTGGGTGGACATTGGTTCCAATTTTGTCATGAGCGAGATCCAGGCTGCGTACTTGTGGGCGCAGCTGGAGGTGGCGGATCAGATCACCGCTCGGAGGAGACAGTTGTGCGGTGCCTACGATGCAGCTCTCCGACCCTTGGCAGAGTCGGGCCAGATTCGGCTGTTTGACAATCTTCCCGGCCGCGAGCATAATGGCCATGTCTTCTTCATCAAGTTACAGAGCACGGAGCTACGGGATGATCTCCAAAAACACTTGAAGGAGAAGGGGATTACGGCTTCGCCGCATTATGTTCCCCTTCACCCGAGGGATATCTTTGGCAAGCTTGGGCGCTTTGTGGGGAAGGACGTTTTCACTACAGCTGAGAGTGATGTTATGCTGCGGCTGCCGCTTTTCTTTGGCTTGAGTGACAGCGAGCAGAATGTTGTTATTACGCATGTTCGGCGCTTTCTCCATGGCGTCACGAGTGCGAAGATTCATGATGGTGTTTCCGTAAAGGAAAGTGTTGATGGTGAAGGGGTTGCTGGGAATAGTGTTGCGAAGGATGTCCTTTGGAAGAGAGTCAATGGACAGGGGGGTCATGTTGTCATGAGCTGAGGGAAGAAAGCCAAGTGTAAGTTTACGAATCGGCCAAAATGTGAACACACTTTGGAACAATCCTATTCAAGTATGTATAGCATATTTCAATACCAAGAACCCAGGGCCGGTAACAAGGGTGGTGACTGAGACGAACGGGGAGGGGCCTAGAACAGGAAGTCCCAACATGAGCTCCTGTATCTTAGCAGATGATGAATGAACGATTTACCAGTCCGTGTAGCTTCAACCACTTGGTGCCTATCCCTCACGCTTGACCAAACCTGCACACTTCATCCACAGCCCTGATCTTCTCTTCGCCATCTAAAAGTTCCTCCTCCTTCAATTTCTTGTGATGCTCATCCAGAGATTCCGTTTCGTGGTGCTCCCCAAGGTCATTCTTCAATCGTCACCGATCTGACCGGAAGCCTCAGCATTACGCCAGCGCTACATTTACTCTGACAGGATGGCGGTGAGTAATGTGTAGAAACGTCCGCGAGTGATGTTGCCACGTCAGACTTAGCATGAAAGAATGTGTGGGGTGTGGGGTGTGGGGTGTGAGGAGTGGTGTTAATACTCGTAGTGTAGCTCACGAATCCATGCCTCGGGTGATGTGAAGATCATCTTATCACTAGTCCGATGAGATATCAGATGGGCCTAAGATTAGATTAGATCACGTGATGGTAGGGTGTGCTCGCTGTGCAGGTATCAAAGTATTTATAATGAATCCGGTGTGACGCAAGAGGCGTTGATGCAGGTGTTAATGTGATGGGATATGCTCAAAATGTCATTTGGGATACGTGGTAATGAGGTAGGCACAGCATGACATGCACACAGCGACCTGTGGAAAGTATTCTGCAAGGGAAACGCATTGCTTGGTTGATAGATGGCAATGTGCGAGGAGACCGCTTCACAGAGCACTTTCCCTTGGATCTGGACTGCCTATCAGGATAGCACACCCATTATCAAGCGGTTATTCCATTCGCCTTGACATCAGGGTAAATGATCTTCTCCGCCCCACCCCACCATGTATCACCATGAGCGGTGTACCATTCGACCGTGCGCTTCAAACCTTCTTCGAACGAGACATTCTTGTCCCATCCCAGTGCTCTGAGCTTCGACACATCCATCGTGCTTCCAAAATCAGTGTACGGTCGAGCCGGCCTCCTGTCGATCCAGGCTTCTACATCGGAGCCGTCGTAGCTCGGCGGCTTGACAGTCTCAAGGAGAGTCTCACATAATTGACGATGGCTGACTTCGTCGTACGACCCGAGATTGTACGTCTCGCCATGGACACCCTTGTGAAGCAGGATATTGAAGGCATTGACGGCGTCTCCGACGTACAGGTAGCGACGCTTTCCGTCCCCGGCACCTTGCAGGGTGAGCTTGTGACCATGGCGAAGAAGCATGATGAACTTGGGGATAATTTCTGCCGGTAGTATTGTTAGCGTGACGTCACCCCTGAAAGATCCAGCATCCTTACTATCAGGGAATTGGTTTGGTCCGTAGATGTTGTTCGCCCGTACGATAATGGTTTGGAGCGGAGTCGAGTTGTTGAAGGCGTTCACAATCATTTCAGCTGCGGCCTTACCGGCACCGTACGAATTGTTTGGTGACAAGGGTTCGTCTTCTTTGTGGCCGTCAGCTCCTGGCTTCGTTGCGCCGTAAGCCTCAAAGGATGACATCTGAAAGAACTTCTTGACGTTGTTGGAGTTGGCAACCTCAAGAACAACATGGGTGCCATGAATGTTGGTCTCGGTGAATCCGAACGGATTCTTAAGACTGTTTTCGACGCTTGAAAGTGCGGCAAGGTGAATCACGGTGTCAATCTCGTGCTTACGAATACAGCTGCCAATGTCTTGAGGGGAGGTAATGTCGCCCCCAACGAAGGTGAAATTGGGGTAATTATGAAGCATCTTCGTGTTTTTCAGAGAAGCGCCATAGTCAAGCTTGTCAAAGGAAATGATATTGTAGCAATCGGAATAGGTGATTGCAAGGGCCCGGACGAGCCATGAACCACTGCAAGTGCTGAGTTAGATAGGCTTGCCTTGCTGAGACAGAAGACCGGAAGCTGCAAGTATGGCAACAGAGGGAAAGAAAGGCGTGGGTCTTACATAAATCCATTTCCTCCAGTGACCATGATATTCTTGACGCCTGAAGCAGGAGGGAACTTCGTCATTTCCTTTAGCGTCTGTGTGTTGATCTTCGCATTCATACCAGCTGTCGGCTCTACAACGTGAGACATTTTTGGGAGTTAGGAAATGATACAAATTCCGTTGTTGCGATCGAATGTGTTGGGTTCAAGAACAGAGTTGGAAGGGTTTCGACGATTCTTATAGACTTGAAGCACCTTCAATGGCAAACGATTCAAGAACTCTTGATGACAAAAGACTGGCCATTCGGATCGCCAGCACATTACACGTGCTACTAGAGTTGCAATCGTGTTGTCAAAGAATATGGAGTGAAGCATTGATAGACGTCATGTCGCAGTGGAACATCGCTGTAGCATGCACTTGGTAGGATATTCTCTGATGTAGGTTATATCACTAGTGGCTGACATGAAAAAACATCTTCACATAATTTAGTCAATTCCCATTACTAAGATGGTTTTAGGGGTCTGACTCGAGCGTGATCTGCGCTTTCCCAGGGCCATAACGGCCGCAGGTTCCTTTGTATCCCAAGCCGTTCTAGATATGACTGAGATGTGATATTCTGCGGCCCGAGGGGTGCTATGTCTTGAGCATAAACCAGCTTGACCGAGATCATAAGCTCCCGGTGACCATCGGAATCACTAACGTTCGTTAATAATCGTTTATATTGAATCAGATGACGCACTGCACCAACGGGGAGGTTTGCTAAGCTGGAAACAGATTGAAGCCCATTCTCACATCGCTTTTCAACGCACAAAACGATGAAATTGTGGCATAAAAATGTCCAGAATAATATGCTTGAGTTTCGTAATGTTCGCGGACAGCTGGTGATCATTCTAAGCTTGTCCCAAACCTGCAGAGCTATTGAGCACTGCAAAATTTATCTTCTTTTTGTAGAAAAAATGAATCAACGCGTTCACTTGCGCAAATAATTGACTAGCCTATTTTAGTGAATGTGAATATCCTTTACCTCTCCATCATTCTTCCAATCCTCGTGTTCCATATCCCAAACGTGTTCAAAGTAGCCAATGCGCCTTCAGACTTTGCGTGTATCCGACTCCTCCCTCGTTCTGCACCATTTGATTGCCGAGTTTCTCTAATACCAGGCCAGCGGAATACCACATGTGGTCTCAGTCTCTTTGCCATCGAGCGATAGTCAGACATAGAAGTAGAACTTCACAATTCATGTGCACATACTCATGAATATTCGGGAAGAACCACTGCGTGCGCAATCACTTCACGATAAACCGCTGATCGTCGCTATCGTCGCGTATCCAGAACCACAGCCTTCGAATCTCGAGACGTTTCGGGAACGGATACTGCCAGTCATGAATATCTGGCTCTGCATGAATTAATTTAAACACGAATTTCACATCATTCTCCGGGCGGGAGGTCTTGGGGGCGCAAGTATTCAGCGCACATTGCGGGTTCACCTAGCACTCGGCTAAACCTAGCAGTCGGACAGCCCTATAGGGCTGAAAATCCACATTTCATATTTTATTGCTGCCGACGTGTATTTCTTCAACATATCAGCAAAACGATGGCAGTCACCCCCTCTCACCCCCCCTATATCCTTCATACCTTCTGAAGATATAGAACTTTCACAGGAAGAGCGCATAACGCTTGCTCACGCCCGTTGAAACGAGGCCTCAGCAGCCAACGAAAATTCTTCCCAAGCAAAACTCGCTCGTCAATATGAAATACCAAGTAGTACTCTTTCGAATCGAATTCATGGTCGAAAGACTGCTGCTGCACACAATCAGCAATTTCAAAGACTTAGCCCCGAAGAAGAAGCAGCTATACGTGACTGAATTCTACGTCTTCAGGTCTGAGGCTGATCTTCTCATGTGAAGCAAGTACGTTCAATAGCTAAAGAACTACTAATAAAAAAGAGTGATGATAAGTCAGTCGAAGTCAATTGATTTCAGTAGTTTCTGAAACGTCATTCGCAAATCAAAACAGTATATATTTCTTCGCTTGACAAAGAGCGTGCTATGACTCAATCTTTTTCAGAGTTTAACGAATACTGCAAGAGTCATGAATCAAGAGATTGTCAATGAAAGAAGAGAGAATCAACGAACAAAAATATGGCAAAAGAAGATTAATTCTCTACTACGTCTAGATTCTGAACTCTTTACTTTAAAACCTTCTTCTACTTGAAAATGAGCTGTCGTAATCTCAGCTCAACAAACAAAGATGTGAAATAGAGAGTTCAATGATTTACTACGTCTAGACTCTGAGCTCTTCACTTCGACATTAATGACAGCAAGCTTTAGACAAAAGAAGAAGAAGCAGCTGATAGTTGTTGAGATCATGTCTAGATCATTCAATCAAAGAGACTTGAGACTGATATGTATGTATTGCTCTTTAGAGATAACTATAACAAGACATTAAGAATACAGAAGAGAAAGAGTGCAAGCTCTTTTATAAATAATGACTTGAGACTGCACTAGACTTGATACAGATGTGATGTAATATGTCAGATGTGTTTGTTTAAAAGAATGATGAAAGAAATGAATGAAGAAAGTGCTGAACAATGAAAAGAAGTGCTGAGAATGACTCGAAGAGTTCAACAGAAGTGCGCTAGATTCAAACTAAACATAGCATCATGACTTGCTTTAATCAAATTGATTAGAGTTAGATCTGAACTCTGATCAATTCAGACATGTTCATAACATTATCTTTCTCTTTGAACATTCATGTTCACATGAATAGAAAAGAAATAAAAGCAAAAAAATTCATCGTGTTTTCAATTTAGTGCGACTTATTCAAATATAGCTTGTGAAATTCATTCAGAACTTTCTTCGAGTCATTGAATTTTTCTTTATCAACATAGTATCATTCATCATTATGATCTACTTTGATTCATTTGATTTTGTATTGTAGTCTTTCTTTATATCATCTGAAGTTCAATATATCATCTACTTTTCAATGCTTTTCATTCTTTTCAATGATCATTAATTTAAAGAGTTCAAAGTGTTGTCTTGATAGAAGATAATTTGATGAAGATTGTAGACACTTCAAGCTGAACACTGAATGTATATGCTTTATGCTTCTAAATAGCTGAAGGCGATAAAAGATCTCAACTTTGACTGTGATTGAATAGAAGTCGAGCTGCTTGTCTTTCAAATCTTTGCATGATTTAGTGATTTTGATGTTTTCAAAGACTAATCAAACTTGATCATTTACGCTTGTTTATCTGAGCTTCAGTGATCTGCTTGATCTTTTTCAATTGTTGATGATTGAAGATAAGAAGCTTGCTCATTCAAATGACAATGTCATTGATCTTTCTAGCTTCAATACGTTGATGAATTGTTTCATAATCAATCATATTTAAATCAAAACTTATTCAAGAGTGAAAGTCTTTATTGAAGTAGAAAGAAATCATCAAGATAGTTGAGAATGTATTGAAATTATCATTGAATTTCATCATTGAAAGTCATTTAACTCAGTCATTCTGCATGTAATTGCAGTAAATTCAAAGTTTGCATTCAACATCTTAATTAGCTTGTTTTGACTGATCATTGATTTCTGAATGATAAACTGTTGATAAATTGACTTTGATCTTCAGTTATTTACAAAGACTTTGTCACATGATTAATATGAACTGAAAGTCTCTATTTGAAATGATAGAACTGAGTAAATCATGAAGTCGATAAACATTTCATAGCATGATTCATACTGTTTCTTCGATTGAAATGTCATTGTCTTCTCAATGACAGAAAACATAGTGATGTTCTTTGAAGAAATGACATATAATCATGCAAATGACATTATAGTTTTTCAATAAAGATAGCTCAATGATGAAGTTCATAATTATATCTTGTCAACGCTGCTGAAAAATCAATAGAGACTGAAGCAAATCATTTGTATTATCTTGAGATGCTTTGCTTTGCTGATAAACATAACAGTTTCAAATGTATTGTTGAATAGTTGCTTGATGATCTGATCAATAGTAGAAGCGTTGAACTAAATCAATCATTCATTTAAAGTCAGAGTGCAAGATTGATGATTGATTGTGAATCTCTTGAAGCAATTTTGTATGCATTTGTTTTGACATTTATAGTAAACTCTTTTTGAATAAAATGTTGTCAATGATTTGACAGTTCTTTAGCTTCATGTCATGAAGCTTCAATTCATCTTTGTTCATAATTTATATTGAAATTGTATTTAGATCATTCAATCAAAGAGACTTAAAGCTGATATGTATATATTGTTTTTTAAAGATAATTATAACAAGACATTAAGAATACAGAAGAGAAAGAGTGCAAGCTCTTTTATAAATAATGACTTAAGACTGCGTTAGTTTCAATACAGATATGATGTAATATGTCAGATGTGTTTATCTAAAAGAATGATGAAAGAAATGAATGAAGAAAGTGTTGAACAATGAAAAGAAGTGCTGAGAATGATTCAAAGAAGTGTGCTAGATTCAAACTAAATATAGCATCATGACTTTGTTTTAATCAAATTGATTAGAGTTAGATCTGAACTCTGATTGATTCAGACATGTTCATAACATTACTCTTTTCTTTGAACATTCATGTTTGCATGAATAGAAAAGAAATAAAAGCAAAAAATTCATTGTGTTTTCAATTTAGTGCAACTTATTTAAGTATAGCTTGTGAAATTCATTCAGAACTTTCTTCAAGTCATCGAATTTTTCTTTATTGACATAGTATCATTCATCATCATGATTTATCTCAATTCATTTGATCTTGTATTGTAGTCTTTCTTTATATCGTCTGAAGTTCAATATGTCATCTACTTCTCAATGCTTTTCATTCTCTTCAATGATCATCAATTTAAAGAACTCAGAATGTTATTCTGATAAAGAATCATTTGATGAAGTTTGTAGATACTTTGAGCTGAACATTGAATGTATATGCTTCATGCTTCTAGATAGCTGAAGACAGTAAAAGATTTCAACTTTGACTGTGATTGAATAGAGATTGAGCTGCTTGTCTTTCAAATCTTTGCATGATTTAATGATTTTGATGTTTTCAAAAACTAATCAAACTTGATCATTTACTTCATAAATGACGTTTCATCTATGCTTATTCATCTAAACTTCAGTGATCTGCTTGATCTTTTTCAATTGTTGATGATTAAAGATAAAAAGTTTGCTCATTTGAATGACAATGTCATTGATCTTTCTAGTCTCAATACATTGATGAGTTGTTTCATAATCAATTGTATCTGAATCAAAACTCATTCAAGAGTGAAAGTCTTTATTGAAGTAGAAAGAGATCATCAAGATAGTTGAGAATGTATTGAAATTATCATTGAATTTCATCATTGAAAGTCATTTAGCTCAGTCATTCTGCATGTAATTGCAGTAGATTCAAAGTTTGCATTCAACATCTTGATTAACTTATTTCAACTGATCATCAATCTTTGAATGATAAACTGTTGATAAATTGACTTTGATCTTCAGTCGTTTACAAAGACTTTGTCACATGATTGATATGAACTGAAAGTCTTTATTCAAAACAATAGAACTGAGTAAATCATGAAGTCAATAAACATTTCATAGCATGATTCATACTGTTTCTTCAATTGAGATGTCATCATCTTTTCAATGATAGAGAACATAGTGACGTTCTTTGAAGAGATGACATATGATCATGCAAATGATGTTATAGTTTTTCAATAGAAATAACTCAGTGATGAAGTTCATAATTATATCTTGTTAACGCTGCTGAGAAATCAATAAAGATTAAAGTAAATTATTAGTATCATCTTGAGATGCTTTGCTTTGCTGATAAACATGATAGTTTCAAATGTATTGTTAAATAGTTGCTCAATGATCTGATCAATAATAGAAGCATTGAACTAGATCAATCATTCATTTAATGTCAGAGTGCAAGATTGATGATTAATCGTGAATCTTTCAAAGCAATTTCATATGCATTTGTTTCAACATTCATAGTAAACTCTTTTTGAATAAAATGTTGTCAATGATTTGACAGTTCTTTAGCTTCATGTCATGAAGCTTCAGTTCATCTTTGTTCATAGTTTGTCAATACTTATTACATAGTTCATTCTTCTGATTGACTAGACGTACGCGTTGATAAAGATTAATCTTATATTCAGATTCAATTTCAAACTCAATTGATAAAATATTTATTCAATTCAAGATCAGTATAGTCTGAAAACAATCATTTATTTCTTTAACTGATTCAGAACTATTGATCATCAACATTCTAGTTAAAGCATTAACTTTGATGTTTATTTTGTCTGATTGAAAGATAATCTGAAAGTTAAACTTCAATAGAATATTCAGATAGTTCGCTTGTTATCAAGTCAGATGTTTGTTTTTCATAAAGATCTTCAAAGTTTGATGATCAGTAAACATCTGAATAAATAGTTCAGTATCTTTTAGTTTGAATCATCAGTGTTCAAAGCATTGAATGATAGTTAGCAATTTCTTGTCATAAATGTGATAATTGCATTCAGTTGAAATCATGCTCTTGCTATAAAAGACTATCGAATGAAACACATTCTCATCATCGTACTGAGATAGTATGTCGTCTTTTACATAGTTGAATGCATTGATTTTCAAAATAGCTTGATGTTTGATATCGAAATGATGCAGAACTAAGATCGAGCTGATCTGTTTCTTTAAATTGTCAAAGACTTTGATGCAGACTTTGTTTCAAACAAAAGATGTATCTTTTTGAGTCAGCTGAGTGAATGACTTGACTAGTTTCAAAAAGTTCTTAATGAAGTGTTGATAGAAATTGACGAAGTCAACGAAGTTTTATATCTTTTTTAGATTAGTAAATGTAGTTCAATTGACTATAACTTTCACTTTGATAAAATTCATGTAAAGATCTTGTTCAAATATTATGATCTTTAAGAAGATTGTTTCTTCTACGTTGAATTTGCACTTTTGAATATCTATCTGCAGATCAGCGTCTTGTAGATGATTTAATATCATCTTGACATGTTGTTTATGCTTCTTTTGAATCTTGCTGTATATGAGAATGTCATTTAAATAAGTTTGACAAAAGTCATTTAGAAAGTTTCATAAAACATTATTCATATATTGCTGAAACGAGATCAAATCATTTATTAATTCAAATGATAGAATCTTTGATTTGTACACTTTTAAAGCGATAATGAAGATCGTATAGTTCTCACTATCGAGATGCATACGAAGTTTGTTGAAAGCGAAAATTATATTCAGTCGAGTCAGATGCTTGCAGTCAACAATTTTGTCAATCATCTCATCTATGAGCAATAGAGAGTAGCGATTTCTTTTGATAATGACATTAAGCTTTTGATAGTCGATGCAGAAGCAAAGATCATCATTGATCTTCAGAGTGAATAAAATGAGTGAGAAATATGAGATTTTACTAGAAGTAATAAAATTCTTTGACAGATTTTCATTCAGATATTCTTTGATCTTCTGAAGCTTGTAGAATGACATTCAATAAGCTCAACATTTAGAAAAAGTAGCATCGTTAGTGAGCTTTATCTTATGATCATATGAACGATGAAATGATAGCTTATTGACTTGAACTTGATCAAACACGTTGAGAAAATTCTGATATTTCAAAGATAGCTTGACTTTGATGTCTTCTAGATTTTGAGCTGATGCATTGATGAAAGCGACGTCTAGAACATTCAGTTTGCATTGAGTATTGTAGACTATTTTTCTATCAATATCTTCAATCGACATAGCAAAAATCTTGATGCAATTCTTCTTTGATCATTTAATCAATGCATGAAAAGATGCAGCTTTCACACTGAACATAGAAAAGTTCTTTTTCAAAGCAGTAAAAGTGAGTCGTTGAAGCACTTTGAGAGCTGAACGAATAGAAAAATTTGATGATCGTGATCATTTTGAGTGTGAAGCTCTGACTGACATTGAAAAACAGAAATGAGAGCTTTTAATTGATTTGAAAAAACGATGATATTGTTTCACATATCTAGTAGTATTTCATTTTTGTTCATTCAGAACTTTTCTAATATGATGTCATGATGATTTATATCAGCTATTAACATTGAAACAGTTAATTTCTTATGACTTTCGACTGTGAGATTGAGCAGAATCTTATGAATAATGATCTTCTTTGTCAGCTTTTCGTCATATTCTCTTATTAACTTCTCTTTAGCTAGTTATATGAGTTGAATTTCAAACTTCTAACATATTTGATTAACTAGCTTTGTATGAATCAAGATGTAGATCATCGAATCACTATTTATCAAAGATCATAGCTTGAAGAATTCGTTTTGCAAGAATAAAGTGACATTGACTAGAAATGACTTTTCAAAGTAGTTTTCTTCAATAGATGAAATTTCGTTAATTAAATTGCACAAAGAAATGATCTTTATCTCTTCAATGATTCTGAAAGAAATAACTAGTTTTTTGAATCAGATTCTGAATTGAATTTCAAAGAATGATCAAACTCATCATTTAATGCATTAATTCTGAAAAATTTATTCAAGCTGTCATGATTCTAGTCTTATCAGACTCAGTTTTCTAGTCTTGTCAGATTTATTCTAACTTCATCATCTTGACTAGTTTCTATTGAGTCTAGCGTTGACTGAGAAATACACATATGTAGTCAGCTTCTTTTCTGTAGCTATCTTTCTTTCTTAGCATTTATCTTCTAGTTAAATGACATCTTTATCTGACTCGCTCTAGACAAATCTCTAACATTAGATAAATGCTCATCAACTACTCTGCTATCAATGAATAAATGATACAAAACAATCTATTCAGTAAGAAAAATTTGCAAGAGATTCTTCAAATTTGCATCATCATCATTTTAAATTGCAAGAAATTCTTTGATTCTACACTCATTTTCATCATTCTATTTGCAAGAAATTCTTTGAATAAAGCATTCAATTATTATCTGAAATTCACAAGAGATTTTTTGAATTTTCACTCATCAAAAAACATCAATTCAAAACATCAATTTCTCATCTACTTTTACCTCAACAACTTCTATCTTCTCTCATCATGACATGTGATGTTGAGTCAATTGAGTCTCGAACAACTCATCTGCTTAAAAGCACTGTCAGTAGAAGAGTTTCACTTCTACTCATCAATGCTTTAGTTGAAGCTGAGAAAGCTGTCATCGCATGAAACATAAACATCAAAGAACAACTGTTTCATTGAGTCAGCAATCAACTCAACGAAGTCATCAATATGCTGAATGAGCTTTGAAGTCAGCGAGACTTGACTTTACAACTTAATGAACACTGACTTCTTGTACAAGACAATCACAAAAAAAGAGCGAAACAACTAGAAGTCGCTTTTGATAAAAATGATGAGCTAGAGAAAAAGATCAGTCAGTTACAAGACGAGCGATTGAACTTCAGAGTGAAACAACGTCAAGTCAATCAATTTATGTCTCGTCAAGATACTCAGTTAGCTGAACAACGAGTCAATCAGAAAGAAGCTCACTTTCAACGAGAATTTTCTACTCTATCTGATAATGAGAATGATCATCACAAGTTCATCAAGCTTTCAAATTCACTCATCTTCATCGAAACAGATGACTCTATCTGAGAGACATGAAACATCAAAATAGCTGACAAGCTCAATGTCAACGTGAATCATTATTCTACTGAAAAGATTCATATTGTCTATGTGATTTTCAGACTAGAAGACGATGCTGATTAGCAAATCTATGCAAAGCATCATGTTGATGCTTTCTCATTCTATCAGTCACTATCAGAGCTACTGAAACATCTGAAAGAAATTTATGAAGATCAGAATCTGATTCGAAAGTGTCGTTGCAAATACGTTGCTCTGAAGCAGCTCAACAAGCTCTTCAGCTCTTTTTATTCAGAATTCACTAGAATATTCAGCTTTCTGAACTACAATGATATCACTCTGATGAACGACATTCAGAATAAAATCAACAATCATCTTCAGAATGCATTATCAGTTTGTCTCATAAAGTTTAGCTCACTGAATAAGCTCAAGATTTTTCTTCAAAATGTAAATAACAAACAACAAGTCAATTATCAGCTACATGATGAGCAATGAACAGTCAAATCAATAGCAGCTTTGAAAAAACGTTTTGTTTCTTTGTCAACTTCAGCTTCAACTACTAGCTATGTTCAACTCGCTACTTTTTTCATTCTTGAATCTGAATGATCAAGAATGTTAATCATTTGCTTCAACTGCAAAGTATTGAATCATCTTTCAAAGAACTGCTCTCAGCTGAAGACTAGTACTTCAACATCTCATGCATTCATCTCTTGTCTCAATGAGATCATCATGTCAAAAGAAGAGAAGAAATTATTTACAAAGAAATCAAAGAATAAGACAAAAAAACTAGTGACTTTCATCAAATATGCAATGAAAGATGTGTTAATTTCTTCAACAATGAGCAGCTCAAATGATCTCTTTACTTCGAAATCTTTGACTATTGAATGTGTATTATCTAGCAATGAAATTAGTTACTCATTAAAATCATTGATTGACACTGAAGCAGCTGACTATTCATTCATTGATGAATTAATTGCGCAGAATGTTTGTGATCATTTGCAAATTGAATCGTTATCTTTAATCAAGCTCAAGTCAATAAGAAAATTCGATGATCATTATGCAAAAAAGCTCATTACTCATGCAATTTATTCAAATCTGACTGTTCAAGATCATATGAAACGTTTCGTTTCTATGCTGATTACTCGATTGAATCAGCATCAGATGATTCTTGAAAAAACATGAATGAATAAGATCGAGATAACGATTGATATGAGAAACGATCATCTTCAATTTTCTGATTCAAAGACTCATATTGATGCTAGCTCGATTTTTCTTTCTGTTCTCAAGAAAATCATGATAGAACAGAAGAGTTCAATCTCTATTCAAATACTAAAGAGATCTATTTTTTCTGTTGTCACTCGACTCAGCGAAAAGTCATCTTCATTCAGTCAAATCATGAAATCATTTAATTCAGTCAAGTCTTCGTCTTTTGATTCAATGAACATAGCAATGATAGAGACTGCAGCATATAGATCACTAGTCAAATGATCGAATGTGACTACTTTCGCGATCATCATCACGAAAATCGATCGACTTCTAAAAACAGCTAGAAATAAACTCGAAGATGTAAATATACAAGAGCTTTCACACGAAGAGATCTTGAAAGAAGTCAAAGCTAAGCTTTCTTTGAAATATCATGACTATCTAGATGTGTTTAATCGAGCGATGATTGATCAACTATCTTCTCATCGTTTCTACGATCATAAAATTGAGTTGATTGACGAGAGAACATCTTCTTGAAGTCGTCTCTATCATATGTCTGACTACAAGCTTCAAAAGATGAAGAACTATCTGATCAAGCATCTGAATAAAGACTTCATATCGTTTAGCTCAGCTTCATATGCTTCGCTCATACTATTCGTCGAAAAGAAAGATGATAGCTTGCGTTTCTGCATCAATTACAGAAAGCTCAATGCTTTGATCAAACGAGATCGCTATTCTTTGTCATTAATAGACGAGACTCTCGCTTGTATACAAGAAAGCAAATATCTGACTCGATTGAACATCATTGTCACGTTCAATAAACTGCAAATGCACTCAGATAGCAAAGATTTGACTATCTTTATCACTTCTTTTGATTTCTACAAATATCACGTGATGTCTTTTGAATTAATCAACGATTCGACTTTCTATCAACACTATATGAACGATGTGCTATTTGACTATCTTCATCAGTTTTGTCAGATCTATCTAGATGACATTATCATCTACAGCAAAACACTGAAGAAACATAAGCAACACGTACGATTAGTTCTACATAGATTACAAGAGACTGATCTTCAGATGAATATAAACAAGTGCAAGTTTCATGTTCAGAAGATCTTCTTTCTGAAACTATTGCTATTCATTGAAGAACTAAAGATGAATCTCAGAAAAGTACAAGCAGTAGTCGAATGATCTACTTCTACAAATCTCACTCAGATGCAGTTCTTCGTCAACTTCTGCAACTTCTATCGACGTTTTATAAAGAACTTTTCAAAGATTGTTCATTCTCTGATTCAACTCACTCAAAAAGAGATGATATTTGAATGAAATCATGCTTGTCAAACAATCTTTGATCATATGAAGAAATGAATGACTGAAGCATCTATTCTTCGTCATTTTGATCAGAATAGAAAGACTATTCTTGAAACAGACTCATTCAACTACGTCAACGATGACATACTTTCTCAATATGATGATGAAGAAACATTGCATTCAATGATCTATTACAGCAAGAATCTGAGCTTCGCTGAGTGCAATTACAAGATTTATGACAAGAAGCTACTAGCGATCATTTGAGCATTTGAGCATTGACGATCTGAGCTGAAATTGACTGAGCTATCAATCAAGATGTTCATTGATCATCTAGCTCTGACGTCATTAATGAAGAATAAAGAGCTGAGTAGATGTCAAATGCGCTGAGTTCAGAAGCTAGCTGATTTCAACTTCAAGATAATGTATCAATCTGACAAACAGAACATTAAGATCGATGCATTAACTCGTCGAGCTGACTTCGTGCTCAGAGATTTCGATGATGAACGCGTTCGCTATCAATGAATCACTATTCTGACGTTGAATCAAATGAAGATTGCTGATCTAGAGAAGAACGTCAGCGAGTCAATCTATAAACAAGTTCTTGACATGAATGAAATCGACGAGAATTGTACTCTACTTCGCAAAGCAATAGAAAGAGACGAAGCACAATGCAAAGACATCAAGCTGAAGAATTGTCGAGTTCAGAATGAAATCTTATACAAAGACAGTCAGCTATGAGTTTCGTTCAATGAACTTCTGCAAATGAATCTGATTCGTGAGATGCACGATCAATTCTCAATAGATCATCTCGATATTCTTAGAATGATGAAGATCATCAAACGAAACTACTATTGATCATTCATGTGAAAGACAGTAGATCGATATATTCGAAACTGCTATGTTTGTCAATGATCAAAGACATCTAGAAATAAATCAAATGACTTGCTTCAATCTCTATTGATATCTGAACAGCGATGACAGAACATAGTCATGAATTTCATTATCAATCTATCTGATTCATACGACTACAACGCTATTCTGACTGTCATCTGCAGATTGTTGAAAGAAAGACATTATATTTCTTGCATCATTGATGATGAAGATATCACAGTCGAAAAGACAGCTGAAATGTTGCTTCAATGAGTATATTGAACTCACAATTTATCAAGCTTCATTGTATTCAATCGAGATTCTCAGTTCATCTTCATTCTTTGAAAGTTTCTTTGCAAACGACTGAGCATTTCTCTTTGATTGTTCATCGTTTATCACTCTCAGATCGATGATCAAAGCGAACGAGTCAATCAGAATGTCGAGCGATATCTTCGTTTCTTCTGTTCATACATGCAGAACGACTGATTCAAGTGACTATTTATGATTGAGTTTGTTGACAATAACATCTTGTCTTCAGTCATCTTCTTGATTCTCTTCTTCATGAACAAGAACTTTCATTCTCATATGAGCTTCGACTCTGACATCATCGAGTATGAAAGCATTCGCGAACGTCTGCAGATCGCTCGAGTCGAAGATATATTCAATCACATGAATAGAACACTGATCTTCGCTCGCGAAGCTTTGATCAAAACACGAGAGCAAATGATGAATCAGACTAACAAGCATAGAAAGAAGATCAATTATGAGATCGAATCTGTTACGATTCTAGCTACGCATCTATGTTGATAGCTATGTTGATGACTATGTTGATGACTATGTTTCTGACTATCGTCGATCGCTCGTCACTAGACTATCGAGTTGTTTCGAAGTCAACTCTATTCAGAGTTAGCTTATGTTCTTCTGAGTCATATAGATAGTCGATTCTTCCCTTCTAGATACTTTTCTTCCTTAGCATTTATATACTCGTTACATTACATTCATATGACTCGCTCTATGCTGACTTCTAACATTATATAAATGCTTCTTCGTTACAGGCGAAGTGAAATAATCTGCATCGACTTGCTCTGCTCGATTCACACGACTATTGACTTTGATCTAGTCGACTCGCGACCGTGCAGACACTCATTCTTCTTTCTCGTGAGCTGACTCAGCGAGAATAAACAAAAGATTCGAACTCGTGCGCTGATCAGCGAGTATAAACAAACGATTGAAATCATCCGACTAGGTCAAAGATCAGCGAATACATCGCTCATTCAAATTCGCAAGAGATTCTTCAAGTTTGATGAGCACTCAAACAAGATCAGTCATAGAACTGCGTGAAGTCTCTATCTCAAAGAGCAATCAAAGAGACCAGTCTAGAACTGCGTGAAGTCTCTATCTCGAGAAGCAAATCTCAGTGAGTCTGCTTCAACGACATCGTCAATGCGATGATCTTCTCATCGCTCTACCTATCAGTGAATCGATTCGCCTATCAGTTCACGTGCAACTAGTGAGCCTGCTTCAATGACATCTATTCTCAATGCGATGATCTACTCGCTCTCATCGCTCTATCTATCAGTGAATCGATTCGTCTATCAGTTCACGTGCAACTAGTGAGTCTGCTTCAATGACATCTATTCTCAATGCGATGATCTACTCGCTCTCATCGTTCTACTCATCAGTGAACCTGATCATACGTTCACATGCAACTAGTGAGTCTGCTACAATGACGAGCTCAAAGTCGATTTCTTCGATGAGCAAGTCGATCAGTGAGTCTGCTTCAATGACACGTTCGATAGTGAGTCTGCTTGAACGGCACTCGAAGTGAGTCTGCTACAAAGACAGACAACGATTGATCTCTTGATTGAGTCGATCAACGAACGAAACAAGCTCTACTATGTAGTAGATCTGAATCAGCAGTGAGTCTGCTTCAATGACACGATCACAATCGATCTCTTCAATGAGCTAGTCGATTTCCTTCTAGTGAGTCTGCTTCAATGACATCAGCCAATAGTCGATCTCTTCGCTGAGCAAGTCGATTTCTTTCTACATAGCTAGTCTGCTACAATAGACATTTCGATTCTACACAAGGCTAAGAAAATACATTCATGCGAACATGAATCGTTGAAGAGAAGAAGTACTGTTACGATTCTAGCTACGCATCTATGTTGATAGCTATGTTGATGACTATGTTGATGACTATGTTTCTGACTATCGTCGATCGCTCATCACTAGACTATCGAGTTGTTTCGAAGTCAATTCTATTCAGAATTAGCTTATGTTCTTCTGAGTCATATAGATAGTCGATTCTTCCCTTCTAGATACTTTTCTTCCTTAGCATTTATATACTCGTTACATTACATTCATATGACTCGCTCTATGCTGATTTCTAACAGAATCAAAGATGTTTCTGAATGAAAGAAACATCGTTACAGCGAGATCTTTCAAGAAGTTGAATGACAAAATGCTCGATTCTTTCATCAATCTAGATCTCATCGACTCTTCATATAAACTGAAATTATCAGAGTCTATGCATGTTCATGATGTATTTCATTCTGATCTGCTTCGCTTTGTCGTCAACGATTCTTTGTCTGATCAAAAGAATGAATCTTCGAGATCAATAGTGATAAAAGATGAAGACGAATGAAAAATCGATGATATACTGAACTCTCGATGCTATAAAAGACGACTTCAATATCGAGTCAAATGAAAGAGTTATGACAACGATCTCAACTGATATAACGCTGACGACAACGAATTTATGAATGTCACGATTCTAGCCTTGCCAGACTCAGCCTTCTAGCCTTGTCAGATCTATTCTCGCTTCGTCATCTTGACTAGTTTCTATTGAGTCTAGCGTCGACTGAGAAACACACATATGTAGTCAGCTTCTTTTCTGTAGCTATCTTTCTTTCTTAGCATTTATCTTCTAGTTAAATGACATTTCTATTCGACTCGCTCTAGACAGATCTCTAACATTAGATAAATGCTCATCATCTACTACTCTGCTATCGACGAATAGATGATACGAAACAATCTATTCAGTAAGAAAAATTTGCAAGAAATTCTTCAAATTTGCACCATCATTTTAGATCGCAAGAGATTCTTCGATTCTACACTCATTTTCATCATTCTATTCGCAAGAGATTCTTCGAATAAAGCACTCAATTATTACCTGAAATTCACAAGAGATTCTTTGAATTTTCACTCATCAAAAAACATCAATTCAAAGCATCAACCTCTCATCTATTCTTACCTCAACAACTTCTACCTTCTCTCATCATGACACGCGACGTCGAGTCAGTTGAGCTCAGAACAACTCGCCTGCTCAAAAGCACTGTCAGTAGAAGAGTTTCACTTCTACTCATCGATGCTTCAGTCGAAGCTGAGAAAGCAGCCATTTCATGAAACATAAACATCGAAGAACAACTGCTTCATTGAGTCAGCAATCAACTCAACGAAGTCATCAATATGCTGAACGAGCTTCGAAGTCAGCGAGACTTGACTCTACAACTCAATGAACACTGACTTCTCGTACAAGATGATCACAAAAAGAGAGCGAAACAACTAGAAGTCGCTTTTGATAAAAACGATGAGCTAGAGAAAAAGATCAGTCAGCTACAAGGCGAGCGATTGAACTTCAGAGCGAAACAACGTCAAGTCGATCGATCTATGTCTCGTCAAGATACTCAGTCAGCTGAACAACGAGTCAATCAGAAAGAAGCTTCTACGACTTCAGTTTCGATTCGTCGCTCTGAAGTTGAACGAAGCTCGACTTTCAAAGCTCGCTTTCAACGAGAATCTTCTACTCTATCTGATAACGAAAACGATCATCACAAGTTCATCAAGCTTTCGAATTCACTCATCTTCATCGAAACAGATGACTCTATCTGAGAGACATGAAACATCAAAATAGCTGACAAGCTCGATGTCAACGCGAATCATTACTCTACTGAAAAGATTCGTATTGTCTATGTGATTTTCAGACTAGAAGACGATGCTGATCAGCAAATCTATGCAAAGCGTCGTGTTGATGCTTTCTCACTCTATCAGTCACTATCAGAGCTACTGAAACATCTGAAAGAAATTTATGAAGATCAGAATCTGATTCGAAAGTGTCGTTGCAAATACGTCGCTCTGAAGCAGCTCAACAAGCTCTTCAGCTCTTTCTATTCAGAATTCACTAGAATATTCAGCTTTCTGAACTACGACGATATCACTCTGATGAACGACATTCAGAATAAAATCAATAATCGTCTTCAGAACGCGTTGTCAGTTTGTCTCATAGAGTTTAGCTCACTTGATAAGCTCAAGATCTTTCTTCAAGATGTGAATAACAAACAACGAGTCAATTATCAGCTACGTGACGAGCAACGAACAGTCAAATCGATAGCAGCTTCGAAAAAACGTTTCGTTTCTTCGTCGACATCAGCATCAGCTTCAACTACTAGCTATGTTCGACTCGCTACTTTTTTCACCCTCGAATCTGAACGATCAAGAATGTCAATCATCTGCTTCAACTGCAAAGTATCGAATCATCTTTCAAAGAACTGCTCTCAGCTGAAGACTAGTACTCTGACATCTCGTGCATTCATTTCTCGTCTCAATGAGATCATCATGTCGAAAGAAGAGAAGAAATTATTTACAGAGAAATCGAAGAATGAGACAAAAAACTAGTGACTTTCATCAAAGACGCGATGAAAGATGTGTTAATTTCTTCAACAACGAGCAGCTCAAATGATTTCTTTGCTTCGAAATCTTTGACTACTGAATGTGTACTATCTAGCAATGAAATTAGTTACTCATTAAAGTCATTGATTGACACTGAAGCAGCTGACTATTCGTTCATTGATGAATTAATCGCGCAGAATGTTTGTGATCATTTGCAAATTGAATCTTTATCTTTAATCAAGCTCAAATCAATAAGAGAATTCGATGATCATTATGCAAAAAAGCTCATTATTCATGCGATTTATTCAAATCTAACTGTTCAAGATCATATGAAACGTTCCGTCTCTATGCTAATCACTCGATTAGATCAACATCAGATGATTCTCGAAAAAACATGAATGAACAAGATTGAAATGACTATTGATATGAGAGATGATCGTCTTCAATTTTCTAGTTTCAAAGCTCATATCAAAGCTTCTACCAAAGCTCATTCGGCTGTTCTTTCGAGCAAGAAAATCGCGATAGAACAGAAGAGTTCGATCTCTACTCAAATACTAAAGAGATCTACTTCTTCTGTCGTCATTCGACTCAGCGAGAAGTCATCTTCATTCAGTAGAATCGTGAAACCACCTAGTTCAGTCAACTTCGCTTCGCCTTTCGATTCAATGAACATAGCAATGATAGAGACTGCAGCATATAGATCACTAGTCAAACGATCGAATGTGACTACTTTCGCGATCATCGTCACGGAAATCGATCGACTTCTAAAAACAGCTAGAAATAAACTCGAAGATGTAAATCTACAAGAGCTTTCACACGAAGAGATCTTGAAAGAAGTCAAAGCTAAGCTTTCTTCGAAATATCATGACTATCTAGACGTGTTTGATCGAGCGATGACTGATCAACTACTCTTTCATCGTTTCTACGATCATAAAATTGAGTTGATCGACGAGAAAACGTCTTCTCGAAGTCGTCTCTATCATATGTTTGATTACAAGCTTCAAAAGATGAAGAATTATCTGATTGAACATCTGAATAAGAGCTTTATATCTTCTAGCTCGATCTCATACGCTTCGCTCATACTATTCGTCGAAAAGAAAGACGATAGTTTGCGTTTCTGCGTCGATTATAGAAAGCTCAATGCTTTGATCAAACGAGATCGCTACTCTCTACTCTTAATAGACGAAACTCTCGCTTGTATTCAAGATAGCAAGTATCTGACTCGATTGAATATAATAGTCATCTTCAACAAACTACGCATGCATTCGAGAAGCGAAGATTTGACTATCTTTATTATCTCTTTTGATTTCTACAAATATCACGTGATGTCTTTTGAATTAATCAACGACTCGACTTTCTATCAACACTATATGAACGACGTGCTATTTGACTATCTTCATCAGTTTTGTCAGGCCTATCTAGATGACATTATCATCTACAGCAAAACACTGAAGAAACATAAGAAACACGTACGACTAGTTCTACATAGACTACGAGAGATCGATCTTCAGATGAATATAAACAAATGCGAGTTTCATGTTCAGAAGATCTTCTTTCTGAAACTATTGCTATTCATCGAAGGACTAAAGATGAACTTCAGAAAAGTACAAGCAGTAGTCGAATGATCTACTTCTACAAACCTCACTCAGATGCAGTTCTTCGTCGACTTCTGCAATTTCTATCAACGTTTTATAAAGAACTTTTCGAAGATTGTTCATTCTCTGATTCGACTAATTCAAAAAGAGGTGATATTTGAATGAGATCAAGCTTGTCAAACGACCTTTGATCATATGAAGAAATGAATGACTGAAGTCTCTATTCTTCGTCATTTTGATCAGAATAGAAAGGCTATTCTTGAAACAGACTCATTCAACTACGTCAACGATGACATACTTTCTCAGTATGACGACGAAGAAACATTGCACTTGATGATCTACTTCAGCAAGAATCTGAGTTTCGCTGAGTGCAATTACGAGATCTATGACAAGAAATTACTAGCAATCATTCATGTCTTTGAGCATTGACGATCTGAGCTGAAATTGACTGAGCTATTCATCAAGATGTTCACTGATCATCAAGCTTTAACGTCATTAATGAAAGATAAAGAGCTAAGTAGACGTCAAATGCGCTGAGTACAAAAGCTCGTTGACTTCAACTTCAAAATCATGTATCGCTCAGGCAAACAAAACATCAAAGTCGATGCATTGACTCGTCGAGTCGATTCAGTTTCTAGAAGTCTCGAGAATGAACGATGTCGCTATCAGCGAACTACAATTCTCACGTTGAATCGAATGAAAATCGCTGATCTAGAAGAGAAAGAGAATGATGAATCAATTTATCGATTGATTCTAGAAGCTAACAGAATCAACGAGAATTGTATTCTACTTCGTGAAGTCGTATTAAAAGATGAAGCTCAATACGAAGATACTAAATTAAGAAATTGTCGAGTTCAGAACGAAATACTATATCGAAGTGATCTTCTATGAGTTTTCTTCGATGAGCATCTTCAAATGAAGCTAATTTGAGAAGTTCACGATCAATCTTCTATTGATCATCTCGGAATTCTCAGAACGATGAAGATCATAAGAAGATACTACTATTGATCTTCAATGCGAAAGACAATAGATCGATATATTCGAAACTGCTACATTTGTCAGCGATCAAAGACTTCTCGAGATAAATTCAATGAACTACTACATTCTCTACTCATATTCGAACAGCGATGAAAGAACATAGTCATGAATTTCATCATCGACTTATCTCTTTCGAAAGGCAAAAACATCATACTAACAGTGATATGTAGACTGACAAAGAAACGACACTATATTTCTTGTTCTACTGATGACGAAGAAATCACAGCAGAAAAAACAGCAAAGCTAATGCTTCAGTGAATATATTGAATACACGATTTACTCGATTTCATTGTTTCGGATCGAGACTCTCAATTTACCTTCATTCTATGAAAGTTTCTTTGCAAAAGACTGAGCATTAACCTTCGATTATTCACTGTCTATCACTCTCAAATCGATGATCAAAGTGAACGAGTCAATCAGAACGTCGAAAGATATCTTCGATTCTTCTGTTCGTACATGCAGAATGACTGAGCTAAGCTACTACTCATGATCGAGTTCGTCGACAATAATGCTCTGTTCTCAGTCATCTTCTCGATCTCTTTCTTTCTAAACAAAGACTTTCATTCTCGTATGAGCTTTGAACTCGATGTCAGCGAATATGAAAGTTCTCGTGAACGCTTGCAGACGACTAAAGTCGAGAATATATCTGAACATATGAACAAAACACTGAAGTTTGCTCGCGAGTCGCTAGTCAAAACACGAGAACAAATGATGAAACAAGTCAATAAGCATAGAAAAGAAGTTGATTACGAGATTGAATCAAAGATGTTTCTGAATGAAAGAAACATCGTTACAGCGAGATCTTTCAAGAAGCTAGATGACAAAATGCTCGATTCTTTCACCAATCTAGATCTCGTCGACTCTTCATATAAACTGAAATTATCAGAGTCTATGCATGTTCATGATGTATTTCATCCTGATCTGCTTCGCTCTGCCGTCGACGATTTCTTGCCTGGTCAAAAGAACGAACCCCCAGATTCAATAGTGATAAACGACGAAGACGAATGAAAAATCGACGATATATTGAATTTTCGTCGATATCGAAGACGGCTTCAGTATAGAGTCAAATGAAATGACTATGACAATGATCTCAATTGATACAACGCTGATGACGACGAATTTATGAACGCTCAGAAGGTAGTTGACGATTTTCATATTCGATATTCGAACAAATCGCGCTAGAAGCGCTTTCGACTATTCAGTCAATCAGAATTTAATGAATCTGAGTCTGTGAAATCATGATTGAGCAATCAATCGAATCGAGCAGAAAATACATTCATGCGAACATGAATCGTCGAAGAGAGAGAGTAATGTCACGATTCTAGCCTTGCCAGACTCAGTCTTCTAGTCTTGTCAGATCTATTCTCGCTTCGTCATCTTGACTAGTCTCTATTGAGCCTAGCGTCGACTGAGAAACACACATATGTAGCCAGCTTCTTTTCTGTAGCTATCTTTCTTTCTTAGCATTTATCTTCTAGTTAAATGACATCTCTATTCGACTCGCTCTAGACAGGCCTCTAACAATGAACGCTCAAGAGATGATTGACAACTTTCATATCAAATATTCAAGAAAAGCGCATTAAGAAACAACATTCATGCGAACATGAATAGTCAAGAAGAAAGATAATGTCACGATTCTAGTCTTGTCAGACTCAGTCTTCTAGTCTTGTCAGATTTATTCTAGCTTCGTCATCTTGACTAGTCTCTATTGAGTCTAGCGTCGACTGAGAAATACACATATGTAGTCAGCTTCTTTTCTGTAGCTATCTTTCTTTCTTAGCATTTATCTATTAGTTAAATGACACTTCTATGACTCGCTCTAGATCAATTTCTAACAGTTGATTAGCATTTATTTACTGTTAGAAGTTGATCTAGAGCGAGTCATAAAAATGTCATTTAACTAATAAATAAATGCTAAGAAAGAAAAGTATCTACAGAAAAGAACTCAATTCTTATATGTGTATTTCTCAGCTTTGTGCTAAACTCGATTGAGTTGACATCTTACACATATGATGCAGAGTCTCAATAACATCATCTTTAGATCAGATTCTCGCTAAACTCAATTAAAATGAAATCAGATGAAGATTAAATGAAGATTAGAATCATAACATTAATAAAGAAAAACATATGTTATAAAATTAAAGACAATGTGTCTTTCTTGAATTTACATATTGTCTTTTCATTGAAATCTTGATTTCAATTCTCTTTGTCTCATCATCATGTTCTTTAAAGCGATTTCTTCAAAAATTGAAGATAAAACTATCTTTTTAAATTCAATAAATTTAGTTAATCAGAATTTCACAGACTCAAATTTGTAAATACAAAGATCAAGTGTTCAAACTTTAACATTACTCAATTTTATTTTCATTTTTGTTATATATAAAGAATAAGAAATAGTAAGAAAGAAGAAAGAAAATGATTTTGTAAGAAACAAAATAGTTTCATAAAGAAAATAAAAAACTGTACAGTCAGATATTCAGTGACAGAGTAGCTTATTTACTATCTCATAAAATCATGTGACTATTTAAAACATTTTATCACTCTCATATATTTTGCTCTCTAGCTATCAATCTACTAGTTAATCATGTTCAAAGCTTCATTTTCATCTTACTAGTATCATTCAAGAATCAGATTGATGCTCAAGAAATGAGCATTAAATAAGTAAGAAAAGAATATCATAAAATGAAGTTTCATTTCTTGATAATTCATGAAACAACATTCATTCAGTTGCATCTTCAGAATTAATGAGAATATTAACTATCAATCATGCAATCATTTTTACATTTCATCATTCTCAATTTTTTATTGATTTAATGATTATTATTTCATCTGATCAAAACTTGCTTTAATTATTACACAGTGAACTTTAACATGTATTTTATGTAATGATTAGAATTAAATCTTGATGACTTTATTCATTTTCATTATGTTCAAAACTTCGTTCTAAAAATCATTATTTTCTAACTATTAATTTATTAGCTAGTCATGTTCAAAGCTTTGCTTTTGCATCAGAAAATATTGTTCTCTAACTATCAATTTACTAACTAATCATATATTTCATCTTCATTCTTGAATACTAGACGCTCTCGAGCGCAGTACTTTCTATGACAGCAATTGTAGAGCCGACTGAGGCGACTTCAACGGTTCAGAAATCATGGAAAAAGACGCAGGTTTGACTCTGCAAATGAGTGAGGAAATATTGACGGCTTTGCCTGCTCGATCGCTCAGCGTTCATCATCTTTCCTCGCTTGAATTGATTTCGACGCGCTGACTATTTCACATACTTTGGGGGGCATAATTGTAGCTCTGATTCAGCCGAATTCAATGCTTTCAAAATAATTGAAAAACATCGAGATTTGATTTAGTAATTGAGGTTGAGGAGGTTCACTGCGCTGGGTGGCCGCCCACCTAGTAGTAACCCTTCCCCCGCCCGGATCAACATATGCGCGCTGACTACCTCACATACTTTGGAAGGCATAATTGTAGCCCTGATTGAGCTGAATTCAATGCTTCAGAAATAATCGAAAAATATCGAGGTTTGACCTAGTAATCGAGGTTGGGGAGGCTCACTGCGCTGGTTGACCGCTCACCTAGTACCTCTTCCCCCGCCCGGATCAACATATGCGTGCTGACTACCTCACATACTTTGAAAGGCATGATTGTAGCCCTGAATTAGCTGAATTCAATGCCGTCAAAATAATTGAAAAATATCAAGGTTTGACCTAGTAATCGAGGTTGGGGATGTTGATGCCTCGGGGCCTACCTGTTCCCACCTATGTTCAGCCCTAGCAGCAGTGTTCAGCTCTATCGGAGGCTTTCAGCCCTAGCAGCAGTGTTCAGCCCTATCGGAAGCATTCAGCCCTAGGAGCAGTGGTCAGCTCTAACAGCAGTGTAGTTGGGGAGCCTCTATCAATTTGGGCTACCTTTCCCCAATGCGCTCGTCGGGGAATATGATGGGGAAGCACCTACTAAATAATAGAGGTTTCCCCAATGTCCCGAGGAATGGC